>Ga0226835_1000939_pt1 | contig 20692 bp, 19 predicted proteins | sample LAC_MetaG_1_FD_163627 | JGI IMG/M metagenome (GOLD analysis project Ga0226835, IMG submission 163627) | Anaerobic ammonium oxidizing microbial communities from anammox membrane bioreactor (MBR) in UC Berkley, California, United States -... | ecosystem: Engineered > Bioreactor > Anaerobic >...
CACCAGGCCGGGGGTGGCAAACCGTACCTGCCGTGAGGGCGGGCCGGAGGCCCGCGCACCCAGGGGACGGTCACGGTCACGGTCGCCGACACGGGTACCGTTCTGGCCGTGGCAAGCCCGCACCGACCGTGAGAGCGGGCCAGAGGCCCGCGCACCCAGGGACACGGGCACGGTCACGGACACGGGCACGGGCACCAGGCCGGGGGTGGCAAACCGTACCTGCCGTGAGGGCGGGCCGGAGGCCCGCGCACCCAGGGGCACGGCCACGGCCACGGTCACGGACACGGACACTGACACGGACACCGACACGGACCCGGTCACGGTCACTGGCAGTGACGCTCCGCTCCCGGCGGCGGTGGAATCAGTGGGTACGCTAGACCCTACCGGGCGTGGCGCAGGGCGCCGTAGCCCGGGCAGGGGACGCCGGCCGCTCGCAGCGTCGCCAGGGGTTGCGGCGGGAAGGGCAGTGGCTGTTCCCCGATGCGCCGCACCGGTCGCACGCCGGCCAGGGACGACGACACCCACGCCCCCTCGCTGCCCAGGAGCTCGTCGAGGGTGAGGTCGCGCTCGGCGGTGGGGATGCCGGCGGCGGCGAGGGCAGCCAGGCACCACTGGCGCAGGACGCCGGGCAGGCAGCGCCGGGGGGCGGGGGGCGTGACCACCACTCCACCGAGGACGGCAAAGACGTTGGCATGGTCGACTTCGCGCACCGCGCCGTCGCTGTCGATGAGGAGGGCGGCGTCGCAACCGTGCTGGGTCGCCAGGTTCCGGGCCCGGGTATTGGAAAGGTAGGAGGAGGTCTTCAGCCCGGTCAAGAGCCCCGAGGCGGCGCGCACGGGGTAGAGGGCGATTCCTTCGCGGCGCGCCCGGTGGGGCGGCCGATACCTGTACCCCCAGGTGAAGAGAAGGGTGCGATGACCATGGCCGAAGGCGACGCAGTGCAGGGCGCCGCTGTCGCTGACGCCCTCGCGGGCCAGCAGGCGACGCAGGTGAACCCGTCCGGGGAAGGGGGGTACCGGCAGGGAGAGGGTGGCGAGCGCCTCCTGCATGCGCACGGCGTGCTCCTCCCAGAGGAAGACCTCCCCACCTTCGCAACCGATGGTCTCGAAGGTGCCCTCGCCGCGAAACACCGAGGGCCACCACACCGGCACCGTCGCGGCTGCCGCCGGCCGCAACCGGCGTCCGACCAGTACCCACCGGGGGTTTGGAGTCATGGCGGCTCACCTCCCAGGACCTCGAGCCAGCGGGCCACCTTGGCGCGGCTTTCCGCCTCCTCGGCGGCCGGCTGCGAGTCCCACACGACCCCACAACCGGCGTGAAAGTGCAGCATTCCGTTGGCGGCATAGCCGGTGCGAATGGGCAGGGCAAGCACGCCCCGATCGGGCTTCATGACGCCGATGGCGCCGCAGTAGACGGCCCGCGGCACCGGCTCCAGGCGGGCGATGAATCGGCACGCGGCGAGCTTGGGGGCACCGGTGACGCTGCCGCCGGGCAGCAGGGCGCCCAGCAGCGACTGCCAGGAAGCCCCCGGGCACAGCTGGCCGGCGACGACCGCGTACTGGTGCATGACTCCCAGGGTGGTGAAGGTGCGCCGGGGGGTGAGGACGCGGACGGAGCGGGGCGTGCACACCCGGTTGAGGTCGTTGCGCTCGAGGTCGACGATCATCGCCAGCTCGGCGGCATCCTTGCCGCTGCTGCGCAGGCGGGCGCGGGCCTGCGCCCGCCGCCGCTGGTCCACCGGTAGGGGGAGGGTTCCCTTGATGGGTCGGGTTTCAACCTCGCTGCCCCGCCGCGCCAGCAGCAGCTCGGGGGAGAGGCAGAGCACCGCCCACCCCTGCTCCCGGTCGGCAAGGTAGGTGGCAAACCTCGGCCACTGGTGCTGCCCCAGCGCCGTGAAGAGGGCGAGGGGATCCCCCTGGAAGGGCAGGGAAAAGCGCCGGGTGAGGTTCACCTGGTAGACGTCGCCGGCGCCGATGCCGAGGCGGATCGTCTCCACCCCCCGGCGAAAGGCTTCGTCGTCCAGGCTCAGGTGACTCGACCCGGGGTCGGCCCGCCAGCTGCCGCCGGCAGCGGTGGCGGCTGACCCCATGGCTGCGGGGGTGAGCACGGCCCACCACGCCTCGGGCAGTGGGGAAGATCCGGGGGGAACGGCGATGAGAGGGTCCATGGTGGCGGCGAATTCGTACCCCATGAACCCCACCGCGCGGGCGCCCCGGCCGGCTCGCTCCAGCTCCTCCCCGAGGGCGGTGAGGAGGTCGTCGGCCCTTCGATGGCCTCCTGGCCTCTCCACATGGGTCCGGCCGTCCTGCTGCCAGAGGATGGTGGCGGGTTGCACCAAGCGCGCACGGCGGTCGCCCCCCATGGCCGGGGGCAGGGCGAGGACCACGCGCGTTGCTCTTGCCATCGCCCTAGGGGAGGTACGGTGAGATGGCCCGCTGGACGCGGCGGGCCAGCACCTCGTAGCCCCGGCCGTTGGGGTGGATGGGATCGCTCATGAGCTCGGCGCGGCCCATGATGCCTTTGTAGACGTTGGGGATGAGGACGGCGCCGGTTCGCCGCGCCAGATCTCGGTAGCCATCGGCCCACCCCCGGCCGAGCAGCGGCGGATCGATGCCCACGAGCACCACCAGGGCGCCGGCAGCCTGAACCCGCCGGACGATGGTCTCCAGGTTGGCGAACGCCTCGGCGCGGCTCACCCCATTCTTGAGATCGTTGCCCCCCAGCGTGATACAGACGATACCCGGGGAGTGGGCGAGGACGTCCCGCTCCAGGCGGGCCAGCGCCGAGGCGGTGGTGTCGCCGGGAACACCGGCGTTGATCACCCTCCGCCCGAGCAGACGGGCCAGGTGGGCAGGGTAGCTCTGATCTTCCGCGGCTCCCGTGCCAAAGGTCAGGCTGTCGCCAAAGCAGAGCACGAGATCGCTGGCCGGCCGTCGGTTGGTGATGTCGCCGTCGGGAGCGAAGAGGCGAAGGGCCAGCCAGCCGATGGCGAGCACGGCCACAACCCCGAGCAGACGGCGGGCGGTAATCATTTACTGGCCTGTCGGCCCGGCCCCGGGGGTGTCGGGGTTGGCCAGGGCCCGTACCGTCTGGCGAACCTGATACAGGCGCCGGAAGCTCTCGGCAGCGGCCAGACCGGCGGGGGCTCCGGCTTCCCGCGCCAGGCGGGTGAAGGCGGCGCGCGTCGGCTCGGGGGGAAACTGGGAGGCGTGCTCGCAGATCAGCGCGATCTTCTCCTCCAGGTGGCGCGAGATGTCCACCCAGTGGTTGGGGTGGTCGGTGGGTCCGACCCAGATTTCCCCCACCACGTGGGGGGCCAGATTCTCCCGCTCGAACAGATCGGGAAAGGTGCGTGGCTTCTTGACCGCCGGATAGACGGCCTCCAGTACGGCCTGGCCCACGGCGCGATGGTCGGGGTGGTTGATGTACACGTTGTGACGGAACCACACCGTGGGGTCGTGGGTGAGGATGATGTCGGGTCGTAGCTGGCGAATCACCCGCACCAGTGCCTTGCGCAGCTCCAGGGTGGGCTGCACGAGGCCATCCTCGAACCCCAGGTACACCACCTCGGCGCCCAGGCGGGCGGCGGCGCGGGCCTGCTCGCGGCGGCGCCGGGCGATCACGGCGGCGGCAGAATCGGTCTCGTCGTTGGTTCCCTTGTCACCGTCGGTGACGATGCATAAGGTGAGCCGCGCCCCGGTCGACGCCAGGTGCAACAGGGAGCCCCCGGCCATGGTCTCGGCATCATCCGGGTGGGCAAAGATGGTCAACACGTGGTCTGGCATGGCGCTATACTAGCCGCGCTGCTGCCGTTTCCACCACGTGGCACCGCGGTGCGCGGCGGCGTAGCTGCCCCGGGGGGAGGGAGAGATGGCGAGGCCCACCGTTCTCGTAGTCGACACCGCCGATGCCCGGCGGAAGGAGATAACCCGTGGTCTCGCTGAACTGGGCTACGAGGTGGTTTCCGCCGAGAACTCCGCCACCGGCATGCGCTTTGCCACCGGGCTGTCCCCGCGGGTGATCTTCGCGGCCAGCGAGGTGGAGGGGTTCGGGGACGCCGCCGTGCTGCGGTTCCTCACCCCCGACCCCCAAACCGGCGGGGTTAGCCAGCTGGTGCTTCTGCGCGACGGGGACGGCGACGAGGATGAGTCCCTGCCCGAGGACGTGCTGACCGTGGATGTTGCTGGCCTCACCCACGCCGGGGTGGTGCGCAAGCTGCGCACGTACCTCACGGCCATGGAGCTGGGTCTGGCCACCGATGCTCGTCTGGACTCCGTGCTGGGCGACCTCAACAGCTTGCCCCTGTTGGACTTGCTTCCACGACTGCAGAAACTGGTGGCGACCGGCCGGGTGGTGCTGCAGGATGGGGAGCTGGCCTTGCACGAGGGTGGGGTGATTGCCGCCCGGTGCGGGGCGATCTCGGGGCGAAAGGCGTTTGCCCGCCTGGCCCGGACGTCCAGCGGCACCTTCCGGATCCTGCTCGGGCCCCACGGCAGCACGCGGGAGTTCGACGAGGACCTTCTCACCCTCATGGCCCAGGCGATGGAGGACCAGCACCGCCATGCCGAGTGTCTGGGCCGGCTGCCGGATCTGCAGAGTCGGCTGAAGATCGAGATGGGACCGGGCTTTTTTGAAACGCCGTTCACCGCCGGCCAGCAGCACATCCTGCAGGCAGCGCAGGCCGGCAAGACCATCCGGGCCGTGGTGGAGGCCGCGACGGCGCTCGACGGTGAGGTGCTGGAGGATGTGCTGACCCTCGTCGAGAAGGGGTTCCTCACCCTGCTGGAGCCCGAACTCCGGGTGCGCATCGTCACCGACTCCACCGCCGATCTGTCGCCCGAGGTGGCGCGAGAAGCGGGCATCCACCCGGTGCCCCTGTCGGTGATTTTCGGCCAGGACATCTACAAGGATGGCGTCGACCTCACCCCGGCGAACTTCTACAAGTTGCTGCAGGAACGCAGGGACGTGCACCCGCGCACGGCTCCCCCCAGCAAGGGTGAGTTTCTCACCGAATACCGTCGGTTGTTGGGCCAGGGCCAGGATATCGTGTCCATCCACATCTCCGGCAGGATGTCGCTCACCGTCACCCACGCCCGCGAGGCGGCGGCGGAGCTGGCCGACGAGCTGACGGTGGCAAGGGAGGATGGCTCTCGACCCCGGCTGGAAGTCATAGACAGTTTGCAGACCTCGGCGCCGCTGGGAATGCTGTGCCTGTTCGCCGCCCGCATGGCGCAGCGTGGCCTGTCGGCGCAGGAGATCCGCGAGCGGGTGGAAGCGTTCATTCCGAGGTTTCACTTCCTGTTCGTGGTAGACACCCTGGAGTACCTTGCCCGCGGCGGTCGCATCGGCAAGGCACGGGCCCTGCTGGGCGGAATCCTGGGCATCAAACCGATTCTCGGGGTGGTGCAGGGGGAGGTGACCCCCATCGATCGGGCGCGGGGCGGCAAGGCGGCCCACCCCAAGGTGGCGGAGCTACTCAAGCAGCGGGTGGAGGTGGACCGGCCGGTCTTCCTCACCATCGGGCACGCGGTGGCGCCGGTGTGGGCGGACCGCCTGCGCACGCTGCTCGAGGAGACCTTTCAGGTGCAAGAGTTCTTCCCCGGGGAAATCGGGCCGGTGGTGGGCACCCACGTGGGACCCGGCTGCGTGGGCTGCGTGATGTTCCAGCCCACCGAGGAGGAGCTGCCCCTCATCTCCGCCCGCAACCTGGTATAGCCTTTCTGGCGTTCCTCTGCGGTTTCTTGCCGACACAGTTCTTGGTTGATCTCATGGCCGCCAGTCCCGCCGCCCCTGTAGTATGGGAACACCATCTTCGGGACCCTCAAGCGCGGACCGAGTCCGAAAGGGCCGCGGCTCACACCGAGCGGTCGAGCAGCTTCAAGGGTCGGGGGCGGGTCATGGCCTCCACCGAGAGCAGCTCGTCCAGCAGCTCGGTGGGCAGGTAGCCCTTTTCGGCGATGATCTCGCGCACGCTGCGGCCGGAGGCGAGCGCCTCCTTGGCCACCTCCGAGGCGCGCTCGTACCCCAGCGCCGGCACCACGGCGGTGACGATGCCGATGGAACGCTCCACCATGGCCCGGCAGTGCTCGGCGTTGGCGGTGATCCCCTGGATGCAGCGGGTCGTCAGCACGTCCACCGCCGCTGTGAGCATGTCAATAGAAGAAAACAAGTTGTAGGCGATGATCGGCTCCATGACGTTGAGCTGCAGCTGCCCCGCCTCGGCGGCCATGGTGATGGTGAGGTCGTTGCCGATGACCTCGAAGGCCACCTGGTTGACCACCTCCGGGATCACCGGGTTGACCTTGCCGGGCATGATGGAGGAGCCCGGCTGCATGGGCGGCAGGTTGATCTCGGCCAGGCCGCAGCGCGGCCCCGAGGCCAGCAGGCGCAGGTCATTGCACATCTTGGAGAGCTTCACCGCCACCCGCTTGAGCACGCCAGAAAAGAGCACGAAGACTCCGGTGTCGGGCGTGGCCTCCACCAGGTTTTCGGCCAGCACCACGTCCAGGCCGCTGACGCGGCGCAACTCTTCCACCACCGTCTGGGGGTAGCGAGGGTCGGCGTTGATGCCGGTGCCGATGGCGGTGCCGCCCAGGTTGACCTCCAGGAAGAAGCGGGCGGTCTCGCGCAGGCGGGCGATGTCCTCGGCGGTGGTGACGGCAAAGGCGGTGAACTCCTGCCCCAGAGTCATGGGCACGGCGTCCTGCAGCTGCGTGCGCCCCATCTTGAGAACATCGCGGAACTCCTCCCCCTTGGCGGCCAGGGCGGCGCGCAGCCGCTCCAGGGCGGCGATGAGGCCGCGCAGGGTGGTCACGGCGGCGATGCGAACGGCGGTGGGGTAGACGTCGTTGGTGGACTGGGAGAGGTTGACGTGGTTGTTGGGGTGGCAGTACTGGTACTCCCCCCGGGCGTGGCCCAGCAGCTCCAGGGCGCGGTTGGCAATCACCTCGTTGGCGTTCATGTTGGTGGAGGTGCCCGCCCCTCCCTGCACCATGTCGACGACGAAGTGCCCGTGCCAGTGGCCGTCCAGGATCTCCTGACAGGCCTGGTCGATGGCGTTGGCGAGGTTGGGGTCCAGCAGCCCCAGTCTGGCGTTGGCCCGCGCCGCCGCCTGCTTGACCGCGGCCAGGGCGTTGACCAGCTCGGGGAAGTGGGAGAGCCGGATGCCGGTGATGGGGAAGTTCTCCACTCCCCGCAGCGTCTGGATGCCGAACATGGCGTCGGCGGGGACGGCACGCTCCCCCAGCAGGTCGTGCTCGGTGCGGGTGGCTGCCGAGCGGTAGGTGGGGGCCCGCCCCACCTCGCGCTGGCTGGCGTACTGGAGGCGGCGGCTGACCACCAGCGCCACCTGGGTGAGCAGGGAGATGGCCGCCGCGGCGTTGCCGGTCAGACGCTCCAGCACCGCCTCGCGGGGCAGCTCCAGGACACTCACCCGACCCACCGCCCGGGCGGTGGTGGAGTGTTCCCCGGGGTGGAGCAGGGCGCTCTCCCCCAACGTCTCGCGGGGGCCCAGGACGATCAGCCTGTCGCTGCGCCCCTCCCGCTCCCGCAGGATTTCCACCGCCCCCTCGACGATGACGTACACGGCGGTGCGCGGGGTGCCCTGGCGAAAGAGGACCTGCCCCGGGCCCAGCTCGCGGCGGCCGGCCACGGAGGCGAGGAGCTCGAGGGTGGCCTGGTCCAGTTGGTCGAACACTTCGCTGACGCGCAGCACGTCCAGGACGGAGTTCATGCCGGTGTCCCCCGCCGGGCATTGTACGGCGAGTTATCCGGATTGATCTCGTTCAGGATTCAGGCTTTGGGATGGAAGTAACGCAGACGTAGAGAGTTGGTGACGACGAGGAGGGACGAGAGCGCCATCGCCGCCGCCGCCAGCTCGGGGCTCAACAAGGCGCCCGTGGCGGGGTACAGCACGCCGGCCGCGATGGGGATCCCCAGCACGTTGTAGCCAAACGCCCACAGCAGGTTCCACCGGATGGTGCGGGTGGTGGCGCGGGCCAGCTCGAAGGCGGCCGGGAGGAGGGTGAGGTCGGGCCGCGTCAGCACGACCTGGGATGCCTCCGCCGCCACGTCGGTTCCCGAGGCCAGGGTGACCCCCACGTCGGCCGCCGCCAGCGCCGGGGCGTCGTTGAGACCATCGCCCACGAACGCCACCGGCTCCCGACCCGCCAGCTGGCGCACCGTCGCCACCTTGTCGGCCGGGAGGGCGTTGGCCCGGACGTGGTCCGGCGGGATCCCCACGGCGCGGGCCACCGCTCCGGCGGTGGCGGGTCCGTCGCCGGTGACGAGCCACGGCTTCAGGCCCAGCGCCCGCAGCCGCTCCAGGGCGGGAGCGGCCGAGGGGCGCAGCGGGTCAGCGACGGCCAGCAGGGCCACGGCCCGCCCGTCCAGCCCCACCGCCACCGGCGTCGCCGGCCGGGCTGCCACCTCCTCGGCGCGGGCACGGTACACCTCGCCCCCGGCCACGCCTGCGGCGGCCAGGAACGCCGGGCTGCCGACCAGCACGGTGTGTTCGCCCACGCGGGCGCGCACCCCGCTCCCGGGGACGGCGTGGGCCTCGGTAACCGGGGCGGGGGAGATGCCGCGGGCGGTCAGTCCCTCGACCACCGCGCGGGCCAGCGGGTGTTCCGAGTGCGTCTCGATGCCGGCGACCATCGACAACACCCCGGCGTCGCCGTCGAGAAAGGGGATATCCACGAGCTCGGGCCGCCCTTCGGTCAAGGTGCCGGTCTTGTCCAGCACCACCGTGCGCACCGCCGCCGCCCGTTCGAGAGCCACCGCCGAGGTGATGAGGATGCCCAGCTCGGCCCCCCGGCCGGTGCCCACCGCGAGCGCCGTGGGGGTGGCGAGCCCCAGGGCACAGGGACAGGCGATGACCAGCACCGACACGGCCGTGGTGAAGGCGTACAGCCCCCGAGGGTGGGGTCCGAGGAGCAGCCAGGCCGCGGCGGTCACCGCCGCCACCGCCAGCACCGCCGGCACGAAGCGCGCGGCGACGCGGTCGGCCAGACGCTGCACCGGCGCCTTGCTGGCCTGGGCCTGCCGCACCAGGCGGACGATCCGGGCGAGCACGGTGTCGGCGCCCACGTGCTCCACCAGAACCAGGAGAGACCCCTCCCCGTTGACCGTGCCCCCCACCACCCGCTCGCCGGGGCCCTTGGCCACCGGCGCCGGTTCCCCCGTGAGCATCGCCTCGTTGACCGCCGAGGCGCCCTGCAGGACCACGCCGTCGCAGGGAACGCGCTCCCCGGGGAGTATCCGCACGCGGTCGCCGGGCTTCAGCGTGGCGACGAGCACCTCCTCCTCGGCGCCGCTGGCATCGAGACGACGAGCGGTGGCGGGGGCCAGGCCCAGGAGCCGACGCACCGCCTCGGACGTCCGCCCCCTGGCCCGCGATTCCAGCAGCCGCCCCAGGAGGATCAGGGTGACGATCATCAGCGCCGCCTCGAAGTAGAGGTGCGCCGGCAGACCGGCGGCGCGGAACACCCCCGGGGCGATGGTGCCGGCCAGGGAGGCGAGCACGGCGGCACCGGTACCCACGGCGATCAGCGTGTCCATGTCGGGACTGCGGTGTCGCAGCAGCCTGCGGGTGCCCTGCCGCAGGATGGGCCATGCCGTCCACAGCCAGGTGGGCACCGCGACCGCCGCGAGGCCCCAGCGCAGCCCGGCCAGCGGCAGCGACCACAGCCAGGGGGCCACGATGCGCGCCAGGGTCTCCATGGGCGTGTTGAGCCAGGCCAGCAGCGACCACCCCACGTGATGGGCGCTCGTCGGTTGGCGGGCCATGACGGCGGCCGAGGCGATCATCACGCCGACGGTGACCGTGGCCGCCACCGCCAGGCGCTGCAGGAGGTCGCCGCGCTCCTCCCGGCGCAGCCTCTCATCCACCGCCGCCTCGTCTTCACCGGAGGCCGGGGTGACCACTCCATAGCCCGCCGCCATCACGGCCTCGACCAGGGCGGTGCGATCGAGACCGGCCACGTGCTCCACCCGCGCCTCGCCGGTGGCCACTTGCACGGCGGCGGCCAGCACCCCGGGTACGGCGGCCAGCGCGCGTTCGACGCGCTGGACGCAGGAGGCACAGTGCAGATCGGTGAGGACCAGCTCGGTGGTGGTGCACGGCACCATGAATCCGCTGCGCGCCACCGCCTCTACGAGGCGGGGGGTGGCCGGCGGACCCGACGGGGCCAGCCGGAGGGTCGCCGAGGAGGTGGCGAGGTTGACGTGGACCTCCTCGACCCCAGCGACGTTACGCAGCGCCTTCTCGACGCCGGCCACGCAGCCGGCGCAGCGCATTCCGGCGATGGGGAGGTGAAGGGTCACCCGTGTCGGCTCCCGGCGAGCGGCGAGGGTGGGCAGGATCCGGTGCGGGATCGTCATCTCATCGGCCCGGGTGAGTCGCCTGGCACCGCGGCCCGGGTGCCACTTCCCGGTAGATTCTAGAGTTTCTCGCCGGGAAGCTTGTCCAGGTACTTCTCCGGCTCCCGGACGAAGGGTTTTTCGCACGCCGCGCAGCAGAGCTTGACGGTGCGTCCCTTGTAGGACACCGAGGTGGCCTCACCGTGACCCCCTAGCGCCTCGCCGCTGACCGGGCAAGAGGTCTGGATGTTCTCCAGCGCCACCCCGTCCCGGGCGAACTGCGCGTAGAACTTTTCCGGATCAGCCTTGAAGGCTGCCGGGCAGCCTCGGCAGCAGAAGAAGATCCGCTGGCCCTGGTGATCGACGAAAACGCTCCTGTCGATGGCCTTGGCGGAAACCGGGCAGGCACTCTGCGCCTTGCCCGGCTGGGCCAGGGTGAGGCCGCCGACGAGGGCGAGGACAACGCCGAATGTGATCAGCTTCCAGTGGTTCTTCATCTCATCCCCCCGGAGGGCCTGCCCGCTGATCGCCCCTTGCCTCCCTCTGGCGCAGGGAAAGGGCAGGCTTCCGCAACGATCAACGACCCGCCTGGCGAACACATTCCCCCTCACCCCGCAGGGGAAGAGGCCTGCGGGCAGCGAGGCTTCTCGGCCGGACGCCGGCGGTGGGGCGAACCCTGCGGTCCTAGCTCTTGCGGCTGGTCTTGGCGAAGAACGCGGTAAGGACGCGCTCGACCTTGTCGCTGCCACACGCCGGACAGACGATGGCGGCACTTTCGCGCTCGGCCACCGTCATGGCCTGCTCGAAGGCGTGGGAGCATGCACTGCACCGGAAGGAGTAGATCGGCATTTCATCACCTCCTGCGGACTGCGAGGGCTGGCTGCGGGCCCTCCCGACCATGCCGGTCTCGCAGGTATTGTATCGCGCCCGCACGGTCCAGCTACGGCCGAACGGGGTCGCAAGGTGGCGACGCCGGTGCCCCGAAGCGCCGATCCCTCCGTCTTCCCGAATGACTACGTGCTTGAAATCACAAGTGTTTGACAGCTGTCATGATGGCGTCTAGATTGGAGCACAGGGCAAGTGATGGCTGATGAGGGAGACACCTGGCTTCATGGTGGGGGTCCGGTAGGACTGGCTGGTGAGAGCTGAACTTGCCCGGGAGGGAGGACGAAGGTATGGACTGCCGTGACTGCCTGGCGATCTTCGAGGACATCGGGAGCGCCTTCAACTCCCCGATCGAAACCGAGCAGCTGCTCACCCTCATTGCCCGCACGGTGGCGGAGCGCTTTCGGGTGGGTGGCTGCGTCATTCGACTCCTGAGCCGCGACCGGCGCCAGCTGGAGCGGGTGGCCTCCGCTGGCCTGAGCCAGCAGTTCCTGCAGAAGGGTCCGGTGGATGCGGAGCGCAGCGTGGTGGAGGCGCTGGCCGGCGAGGTGGTGTACATCTCCGACTGTCGGACTGACCCCCGCATCCAGTACCCGGAGGCCCACGTGGAGGAGGGGATCGTCTCGGCGCTGACCGTCCCCTTGAGCACGCGTGGCCAGGTGATCGGCGTGATCCGCCTCTATTCCCGGGCGCCGCGCGACTTCTCTCCGCTGGAGCTGGAGGTGCTGCGGGTGGTGGCCTCCTTCTGCGCCTCCGCCGCCGTCCGCGCCATGTTCAACCAGATCCTCCAGCACGTCACCGATACCATTCGCTCTTCGCTGGACCTGCGCGCGGTGCTCAAGGGCATCGTCACCGTCATCACCGAAGATCTGCGCGCCCGGGGTGCCATGGTGCGGCTACTGGACGGCAGCGGCCGGCGCTTCGATGCCCTGGAGGCGTACGGGCTGTCCGAGCAGTTCCTGGCCGAGCTGGGCGCCGAGCCGGACGAGGCGACGTGCGCCACCCTCGGCGGCGAATGCCTGGAGGTCCTGGATGCCGCCGCCGATCCCCGCGTCGGCTACCGAGAAGCGCTGGCGGCTGAAGGGGTTGCCTCGCTGCTCCACGTGCCGCTGGTGCTGCGGGAGCGGCCTCTGGGGGTGCTCACGGTGATGACCCACCGGCCGTACGACTTCTCCGACGATGAGATGGTCCTCATGCGGGGCATCGGCGACCAGTGCGCGCTGGCGGTGCACAGCGCCCAGATGTACGCCGCCGTCAAGAGCCGATACGAGGCTCTGGCGGACGATTTCCAGCTCTGGTTCGAGCGCTACCGGACCTATCCCAGCGTCTAGGAGTGGCCTACCCTCCCAGCGTCGGGGAATAGTCGGCCACCATCGCTGCCATCGCCTCCCAGATGTGGGAGACGTCGTTGGACATGATGACGAGGTCGCGCTTGAGCCCACGGATGTCCTTGACGTGCCCCTTGAGCACTGCCTCGCGATGAAAGCCGCGCTTCTCGAAGGCGCGAATGGCGCCCACCTGGTTGTCCACCACGCTGGCGACGATCTTCTCCACCCCGCAGGAGGTGGCCAGGCGCACCAGCTCGCGCAGCACGGCGGTGCCGAGCCCGCGCCGCTGGTACTCCCGGGCCACCGCCAGCCGCACCTCGGCGACGTGCCGCGTCCAGCCGTGCAGGGTGCGGTAGAGGGTGCCGTTGGCGACGATCTTCCGGTCGGCGGTCACGGCGACGAGGGGGATCACCGTCTGGTAGTCGATGGAGGCCATGAAGCGGTCGGCCCACAGCTGGGAGGTGACGTCGTCCCGCAGAAAGAGGCGGTCCTCCTCGGGCAGGCTGCGGTAGAAGGCCAGCAGGGCGTCCTTGTCGTCCGCCTCGACGGGGCGGACCCCGAGCGTGGTTCCATCCTTGAGAGTCAGGTCGCGGGGGTAGCCCTCAAGCGTCATGGCGTGGTCCTCCGTTTCCCCGGCCGGTGAGTTCCAGGCCGTACTCCAGTCCCTTGCGGAAGGCGCGCTGGTTGAGCTGCTCGGTACCCTTGGGCACCGAGTGCACCACCGCCCGCTCGGCGGCCTCCGGCGACACCAGGCCCGTGGCTCCGACGAAGAAGCCGACCATGACGATGTTGAGGACCAGGCGACGACCCAGTTCCTCTGCCAGGCGGGTGGCCGGGATGCCGTAGGCGGTCACCCCTTCCGGCACCTTCTCATCCAGGGTCACCAGCTCGTTCTCGTAGAGCAGGATACCGCCGGGCTTGAGGGTGGGGGCGAACTGGGAGTAGGCATCGGGGGACATGACGATGAGGACATCCGGTCGCTTGACGTAGGGGTAGCCGATGGGCTCGTCGGCGAGGCTGACCTGGGCGGAGCAGGCGCTGCCGCGCGCCTCGGGTCCAAAGGATTGAATCAGGGTGGCGTGCTTGTTGTCGTAGATGGCCGCCGCCTTGCCGATGATGTGGCCGCACAGGATGACCCCCTGGCCGCCCAGCCCACCCACGCGGATTTCAGTCTTCGGCATGTGTCACTCCCCAGGGTTGATAGCGCGTGCCCAGCACGCGGGAGAAATGCTCGTTCATGGACTCGAGCCAGGTGGGCCGCTCGCGGTCCACGAACTTGCCGACGATGATCTCCTCCTGAAAGCCCAGCGCCAGCTCCTTGGTGTCCGCGCCGTTCTTCTGGACGCTCTTCTCCTTGTAGTACTTCAGCTGGTCCACACCATCCCCCAGGCGGTTGCGGCGGGAGTAGAGGGTGGGGCAGGGGGAGAGCGCCTCGATGAACACGAACCCCTTCTTCTTCAGCCCCTCCTGCATCGCCTTGGCCAGCTGCTTGACGTGGTACACCGTCCAGCGCGCCACGTAGACCGCCCCGCAGGCGTCGGCCAGGAAGGGCAAGTTGAAGGAGGGTTCGAAGTTCCCGTAGGGCATGGTGGTCTGGGTGGGCCCCAGCGGAGTGGTGGGGGCCACCTGTCCGCCCGTCATGCCGTAGGTGAAGTTGTTGACGCACACCACCATGATGTCCATGTTGCGGCGCGCGGCGTGAATGAAGTGGTTGCCGCCGATGGCAAACAGATCGCCGTCCCCCGAGTACACCACCACCTTGAGTTCGGGGTTGGCCAGCTTGAGGCCGGTGGCGAAGGGGATGGCGCGCCCGTGGGTGGTGTGGAAGGAATCCAGGTTCATGTAGCCGGCCACCCGGCCGGTGCAGCCGATCCCCGAGACGATGGCCACCTTGTCGAGATCGAGGCCACTTTCGGTGAGGGCGCGGGCGAAGCAGTTGACGGTGGTGCCGATGCCGCAGCCGGGGCACCAGATGTGGGGGATGCGGTCCTGCCGCAGGAACGGCATCACCGGGTTGTCGATGTCGGTGCCGAGCTGGAGCTGGTCAGCCCAGCGGTAGAGGTCGGTGCTCATCGGGCCGCCTCCAGGATCTTCTCGAGGATCACCTCGGGTTCGTGCACGGTACCGCCGGCGTGGGGGACCGAGTGAACCGGCACGCGCCCGGCCGCCGCGCGCTCCACTTCGAGGACCATCTGGCCCATGTTGAGTTCGGGGACGACAATGCCCTTGACCTGGCGGGCGACCTCGGCGATGCGGCGGGCGGGAAACGGCCAGGTGATGATCAACCTCATGTGGCCCACCTTCAGCCCCTGCTGGCGGGCCGCCTCGACCGCCGCCGCCGCCACCCGCGAGGTGATGCCGAAGGACACCACCACCACCTCGGCCCCTTCCACGCCGTCCTCCCTGATGTCCACCAGGGCGTCGGCGTGGCGGCGAATCTTGTCGTGGATGCGACGCACCAGCGCGCCGTGGGCGGTGGGGTTCATGGCCGGATAGCCGCGCTCGTCGTGGGTCAAGCCGGTGATGTGGATGCGGTAGCCGTCACCGGCCTTCACCATGTCGGGGACCAGATCCTCCCCCGTCTCGTAGGGGCGGTACTGACCGGGGGGCCTGGAGCTCCAGCGCCGCTCCACCACCTCGATCTCCTCCGCCGGGGGGATCTGCACCCGCTCGGTCATGTGGCCGACCACCTCGTCCATCATGAAGAACACCGGCACGCGGTAGATCTCGGCCAGGTTGAACGCCTTGACCATGAGGTCGAAACACTCCTGGGGGGAGTTGGGCGACAGGGCGATGGGCTCGTAGTCCCCGTGCGATCCCCACTTGACCTGCATCATGTCGGCCTGCCCCGGCAGCGTGGGCAGCCCGGTGGAGGGCCCGCCGCGCTGCACGTCCACGAACACGCACGGTGTCTCGGTGAACGCCGCCAGCCCCACGTGCTCCATCATCAGGGACAACCCCGGTCCGGAGGTCACGGTCATGACCTTCTTTCCGGCCCAGGCGGCGCCCTGAATGGCGATGGAGGAGGCGATCTCGTCCTCCATCTGGATGAAGACGCCGCCGACGGTGGGAATGCGCGCCGCGAAACGCTCCACGACTTCGGTGGACGGCGTGATCGGGTAGCCGGCGACGAATCGGCACCCGGCGGCGAGGGCGCCTTCACAGGCGGCGTGGTCGCCGTCTAAGAAGTGCACCCCAGTCAGAACACCCTTGGGATCCGCGTGCAAGGCTGCCTCCTCGAAGGGATAAGGTAGGAAACCGCGGCGCGCAGGGGCCCCTCACCCCTGCTGCACGTCGACAAAGCCGGCAGCCAGGAGGGCCTGCCGGCGCTTTTCCAGATCCTTGTAGCGCACACCGAAGATGGCAAAGTCCGGGCAGTAAAGGCCGCAGAGGTCGCAACCGGTGCAGTCCTCCGGCCGCGGCAGCACCGGGTAGTGGTACCCCTTCTTGTTGAAGTCGCGGGAGAACTCCAGACAGTGGGTGGGGCAGAAGTCGATGCAGAACGAGCACCCCTTGCAGATCTCCGGGCGCAGGAAAATCGTTCCTTTTCCCCTCTTGATCTCCTCCGCTGCGCTCACGCCGAAACCCCCCTTCCACGACACCATGTCATGCTACTTCACAAGCCCGGCGATGGCAAGCTGGCGGCCGAGTCAAGGGCGACGCTCGGAACAGCAAGATACGGGGGCGTCCGAGGGTGGCGCGCAAATGAGTGAACGCCCATTCACTTTTCTTGGCTGCTGTGGCAGAATCGGCCGAGGGACAGGAGGGAGGCGCAGATATGAGCCATTTCGCCACCGCGGGAACGTTCCTGGGGCTTTCTGGAACCGTGTGGTTCGTGCTGGCGACGCTGGTCGCGGTGGGGGCCGTGGCCTGGTCGCTGAACCGCAAGCTGAGGCTCGTGCTGGCCGGCAGGGGCGGGGTGGCGCTGGATCGCTGGGGGGAGCGCGTCAAGGGGCTCCTCGTCTACGCCATCGGGCAGAAGCGCATGTTCGCCGAGCCGCTGGCGGGGGTCATGCATGCCCTCATCTTCTGGGGTTTCCTGGTCTTCTCGGTACGCTCCATCTCCATGGTGGTGGAGGGCTTCACCGCCGGCTGGGAGTTGCCCTTCCTGCACACTCCCCTGGGGTTTGCCTACCTGCTCACCAAGGATGTCTTCGCCGTGCTGGTGCTGGCGGGAGTGGCGGTGGCCGCCTGGCGGCGAGCGGTCACCAAGCCGTCGCGGCTGGAGCTGTCCTGGGATGCCTGGGTGATTCTGGGCTTCATCGCCACCCTCATGGTGACCGACCTGCTGGCCGACGGGGCGCGCATCGCCGGCGGCTCCCCGGGGCCCTGGGCGTGGACGCCGGTCTCGGCGCTGGTGGGTGGGTGGCTGGCGGGGAGCGCCGCCGAGTCGCTGCGGACCGTCTACACGTCCTCGTGGTGGGTGCACCTCCTGGCGCTCTACGCCTTCGCCAACTACCTGCCCTACTCCAAACACTTCCACGTCTACACCTCGCTCCCCAACGTGCTGTTGCGGCCCCTGGAGTCACCCGGCCGGCTGGCCAAGATGGACCTGGAGAACATCGAAGACGGCGCCACCTTCGGCGCCGCCAGGGTGACCGACTTCACCTGGAAGCAGCTGCTCGACCTCTACACCTGCACCGAATGTGGGCGCTGCACCGTCGTCTGCCCCACCACCATCACCGGCAAGGCGCTCAAACCCAGAGACTTGACCATCGATCTGCGCGACCACCTGAACGCCTCCAGCGGGGAGATCCTCGGCGACCCCGGGGAGAAGCCGCGGGTGCCGTCCCGTGAGCTCCCGGGCGACGTGATCTCCGCCGACGTCATCTGGGACTGCACCACCTGCCGCTGGTGCGAGGAGGCGTGTCCGCTGTTCATCTCCTACGTGGACAAGATCGTCGAGATGCGGCGCAACTTCGTGCTGGACAAGGCCGACTTCCCGGAGGAGGCGAACATCGCCTTCCGCGGCATGGAGGTCAACGGCAACCCCTGGCAGCTGCCCCAGGAAACCCGCGGCGACTGGGCGCAGGGCCTGGACGTGCCCCTCGCCGCCGAGGGCGGGGAGTTCGAGTACCTCTTCTGGGTGGGGTGTGCTGGCTCCTACGACGATGCCGGCAAGCGCACCTCCCAGGCGCTGGCCCGGCTCCTCAAGGCCGCCGGGGTGTCCTTTGCCATCCTGGGGCCGGAGGAGACCTGCACCGGCGACTCGGCGCGGCGGCTGGGCAACGAGTACCTCTTCCAGATACTCGCCCAGGCCAACGTGGAGACCCTCAACAACTACAAGGTGAAAAAGATCGTCACCAACTGCCCGCACTGCCTCAATACCCTGGCCCACGAGTACCCCGACTTCGGCGGGCACTTCGAGGTGGTGCACGGCACCCAACTGGTGGCCTCCCTCCTCGCCCAGGGCCGGCTCACCCTCACCCAGGCGGCCAGGGTTCGCCAGCTCACCTTCCACGATCCCTGCTATCTGGGGCGCACCAACCGGGAGTTCGACGCGCCGCGGCGCATCCTCGCCGCCGTGCCGGGCCTGGAGCTCAAGGAGGCGCCTCTGTCGCGGGAGAGGGGGATGTGCTGTGGCGCCGGCGGCGGCCGCATGTGGCTGGAGGAGAAGCGCGGCGAGCGCATCAACCAGCGGCGGGTCAAGCAGCTGGGTGAGTCGGGGTGCACCGATGCGGCGGTGGCCTGCCCCTTCTGCCACGTGATGATCTCCAACGGCCAGCAGGAGCTGGGCCAGGAGGAGGCGAAGACCTTCGACGTGCTGGAGCTGGCCGCCCAGGCGCTGGCATCTGAACGGGATGAGGCGAAGGCCTGACCGGCGACGGGGGGTGGCGCGGCTGGGGGAACTCCTGGCCGCCGCCTGGCTCGTGCTCAAGGGGTACCGGATCGAGGCGCGCAACTGGCGCTGCCCCCAGGGGGAACTCGACATCGTCGCCCGGCGCGGGGAGCTGCTGGTCTTCGTGGAGGTCAAGACCCGCACCTCGAGGGCCGCCGGTTCACCCGAAGAGGCGGTCACCGCGGGCAAGCGCGCTCGCCTCGTACGGCTGGCGCAGCTGTACCTCGCCCGCCGCCGCGGCCCCAGCCCCGGGTGTCGCCTCGACGTGATCGCCGTGGACGCCACGCGGTTCCCCCCCCGGGTCCGTCACCTCGCCGGCGCCATCCGCGCCGACGAGCTGGTGTAACCGGGGTTGTAGGCCCGCCGCCCCCCACACCCCGGCGATCCCGTGCCCGTGTCCGTGCCCGTGATCGTGGCCGTGCCCGTAACCGTACCCGTGCCCGTGACCGTGTCCGTGTCGGTGTCCGTACCCCTGGGTGCGCGGGCCTCTGGCCCGCTCTCACGGTCGGTGCGGGCTTGCCACGCCCGGCCCGGTGACCCTGGCCGTGCCCGTGAAAGGGTCTCCCGGGCGGCGTGGCCTCGTGGTGTGTTGAAGTGGGCTACCTGGTATAGCCTTTTTCGCGATTCTCGCCGAATTCTGCTCGGTGGCGGGCCGACCCGCCGGCTCGTGAGGGTGTCCGTGTCCGTGCCGGTGCCCGTGACCGTGCCCGTGTCGGTGTCGCTCGGGCGGCGTGGCCTCGTGGTGTTCTCAAAGCGCGGGTAGCGCCCGGGGGCGGGCGCTGTCAAGGGCACGCCGCCCTGCGGGCGGTCGCCTGCGGCGACCCTGTGACAGCGCCCGCCCCGGGCGCTCTTGGAGCTCGCATGAACACCACTCGGACCACGCCGCCCCCGTCGACCCCGAACCGTTCCCTCACCGCCCACGAGCTGGCCCTCGAGGCCGCCGGCACCGCCGTCGCCCTGGCGCTCCAGCTGCCGGCCCCCCTCAGGTCGCTGGGGGATCAGCTCATCCGCTCCTCCTCCTCGGTGCCCGCGAATCTCGCCGAAGGGGCCGGACGGGCAGGGCGGGACCGCCTGCACCACTGGCGCGTCGCCTACGCGTCAGCGCTGGAGGCCGATAGCCACCTGCGCCTGTTGCTGGCGGCTGGTGCGGCGGACGCCGCCGCAGCGCAGCGCGCCATCGACCTCTTCGACCGCGTGCGAGCGCTGACCTGGAGGCTGATCCACCCCCGCCGGTGACGGGGGCCGTGCCGGTGGCCGAGACGGTCCCCTGGGTGCGCGGGCCTCTGGCCCGCTCTCAAGGTCGGTGCGGGCTTGCCACGGCCAGAGCGGTACCCGTGTCGGTGTCCGTGCCCGTGCCCGTGCCCGTGTCCGTGTCGGTGACCGTGTCAGCGGGGGTGAGTCATCCGCCACAGCATGGCCCGCACCTCGTCGAGCTGCGCCAGCACCCGGCGAGCGGCGGGGGCGTCAACGGCCCCGGCGTCGGCGAGGAGGGTGAGGTGCACCGCAAGCTCCCGGGCCGAGCCGTAGGCCACCCGCCAGTGGTACAGGCGGTCCTGACCGGAGCGACCCTGACCCTCGGCGAGGTTGGCGGGGATCGATGCCGCCGCGCGGATCACCTGCTCGGCGATGGGCCTCAAAGGGGGGCTTCACGGCTGCGGCGAGGGCGAGGGCCCCGGCGGCGGCCTCGAGGGCCCGGGCCTGGGCGGGTGGGAGAGGGCGAGGGGGTGTGGCTGGCATGGTTTCCTCCCGTTCGTTCATGAACCGCCCACCAGCCGCCGGAAAGGCCGGGGTCAAGAAGCGCCGAAGGCGACCGCCCGCAGGGCGGCTTGCCCTTGACGCCGGCCGAGCCGGCGGCTATCGCTTTTGCGGGTGAACGAACGGGAGGAAACCGGGCCGCCTCCCGCGACATCGCCAGCGCCCAGGCCCGGAGCCCGTGCCCGTGCCCGTGCCCGTGTCCGTGTCGGTCCCCGTGTCAGCGGGGGTGGGTCATCCGCCACAGCATGGCGCGCACCTGGTCGTGCTGCGCCAGCACCCGGGCGGCGGCGGGGAGGTCGATCGCCCCGGCGTCGGCGAGGAGCGTGAGGTGCACCGCAAGCTCCCTGGCCGAACCGTAGGCCACCCGCCAGTGGTACAGGCGGTCCTGACCCGAGCGGCCCTGACCCTCGGCGACGTTGGCGGGGATCGATGCCGCCGCGCGGATCACCTGCTCGGCGATGGGCTTGAAGGGGGGCTTCAAGGCCACGGCGAGGGCGAGCGCCCCGGCGGCGGCCTCGAGGGCCCG
>Ga0226835_1000940_pt1 | contig 20686 bp, 17 predicted proteins | sample LAC_MetaG_1_FD_163627 | JGI IMG/M metagenome (GOLD analysis project Ga0226835, IMG submission 163627) | Anaerobic ammonium oxidizing microbial communities from anammox membrane bioreactor (MBR) in UC Berkley, California, United States -... | ecosystem: Engineered > Bioreactor > Anaerobic >...
CGGATGAGCCTGATTCCGATTCTGATGATCAGGGCAGCAAGCCTGTTCGCATTCTTGCTCCGGGCGTTTATCGCTAAGGATAGCTCCGGGCCTGGAAGAATTCTTTGAAGAGCGCGAAGATTAAATCCGAGTCTTCCTGTCTGCCGCCTCGGTCTCTTTCCTGCCAGCGGCCGAGCATCCACATGTCTGATGCCTGTCCGAGCCCAAAGATGCAGCAGACGAGGAGGTCCATCGGCAGGTCCCGGCGGACTGCTCCAAGGCTCTGCCCGTCAGTCAGGATGGTGACGAGCCAGTCCTGAGTCATGGCCTGCATATTGCTATAGGTCTGCATATACATCTCTGGGGACTTCGAGGCTATGACGATCAACCGGGCGGCTTGCGGGTCCTGCTCGAAGAATTCCAGGCTGCGGTCGAAGAGCTCTTTGGTCCGCTCCCACCAGGCTTCTTTCGAGGACGGTTTTTCCCGGTCCCCTATGTAAGAGGTGAATTGCTCGACGGCCTCAAGAACGATGGTGGTGAAGAGGTCTCTCTTGTCGTCGAAGTAGTAGTACATGACGCCTTTGGAGAGCCCGAGCTTCTCGATGATGGCATTATAAGAAGCCCCGTCGAAACCGTGGAGGGCGAACTCTTCGGCGGCTGTGTCCAGTATCGACCTGCGTTTTTCGCTATCTAGTCTGGCGAACCTCGGTCTGGGCATGGGGCTCCTTTTGTTCTTTCAGGCGGTGCCAGGCGGCGATTCCCCGGTCGGCGGCGACCAGGTGACTCGTCCCTGACCGGCTCGAACGGGGTCGGGTCGATTTTAGCAGGGCGTAGTCGTCAGGTTGAATGAGTTTGAGCTCCGCCTGTAGCGTAAGCCAGGTGAATAGCCTGTCGATGAACGGGATTCGAATAAGAGACTGGAAGTAACGTGCAGCGATCCAGGTATTGTCCTGATCTACGGGGGTGCAGGCCACCAGGGCGGCAAGGTCGTTGCTCCTGCCCTGACCGAGGGTGAAAGAGAGAATTCCGGGAAAGGCTATGTCTATTTCCATCGACAGACCCTTGCTCCGGAGATTGCTCGCATCTCTCATAGTGCCCCGGGTCCTGATGATTTCAGCTTCCTGGCTCACTTCGTAGGGATCCAGGCGGGTGATCCGGCTCGAGATCCAGGGGCGGTGCGCAAAGGGGATATGGTGCATGTCCATCATTCCTTCCATCACCCTGGAGAAGCGGATGTCCCAGATTGTCTGGAAAGTCACTTCGCCGGAGTAGCCGTCCAGGCGGCGGGGCACCCCGGGCTCGCTATGAGGGCTTTCATCGCCGAACCACATCCAGACGAATCCATGGGCTTCCCGTGTCTCAATCATGGAGAGGTCGAGGCTTCCTGGTATGCGGACCTCTCTACCCTCGCAGGGTATCTCGGTGCAATGTCCATGGTTGTTGAAGCAAAAGCCGTGATACTTGCAGCGCAGGCTCCCCTGTTCCACCCAGCCCAGGGAAAGGTCGGCGCCTCGATGTGGACAGGCTGCCGGGGCGAGGCGTGGTCTCTTGTTCGAATCGCGCCAGAGGACCAGATCTTCGCCGAGCCTCCGCAATGATACCGGGGCGCCGCCTTTAGCAAGGTCCCTTGAAAGATAGACCGCATACCATTGATTTTTTATGAGCTCTTCGGTGTTGTCAGTGTGCTCTTCTGTTTTGACCATGGTTCTCTTCTCCTTCTCTTTCCGGCGGTGGGTTTCATGATTATTAAACCGCTGGTTAGACCGCTGGTCTAATTGTAGCAAAAAAATGAACTCCCCGGTTTTTTTTCTCCTCCCGGAGGGGCGGCTGATTGCCGGCCTCCGCGACGAGCGGGCGAGCAGCCAATACTAAAAGTTATGGTAGAAAGTCGTCCAAAAGGAAAGCTCGAAGGACCGGGTGGTCTGGTTCGAGCTTTCGAAAGGGAGCCGGTCGAAAGGGAGCCGGTTTGGCTCGTACCTTGACCGGCTCCCACGACAAGCTTTCAATCGCGAGTCTTAATCGCGAGGGATAGCGAGATCAGATGACGTTCTTGTCCCTGGGTTCCAGCCAGGCGTCCACGGCGGCGACATAGTTGTCGTCTCTGGCGAGGCGCTGGCAGTGCCGGTGCACTGTTTTCTTGCTGCAGTGCAGGCTCGAGGCCACTTCATCGAAGCCCATTCCTTTGCGGAAAGCCGCTTCGATGCGGGCTCCCTGTCGGACACGGCTGATGTAGCGGAACAGGGCGAAGAGCCCGAAGGCAACGACCACCAGGACGATGATTGTTCCCGGATTCATGGGTTTACCTCCTGAATTGAAGGCCGAGGAGCAGAATCAGGCTGACGGTGAGGTCAGTTGATCTGCCACTTGATGCGGTAAGCGACCTTGGTCATGCCGGGCTTGTCCTTCGAGCCCGCCGGCACTTCGACTTCGTAGAAGGCGCCGCCGGTGGTGGCGTTGAAGGAGGCGAACTCGTGGCTGTTCGAGAGAACCTCGGCGTTGGCCGGGATGTTCTCGGCGACGATCACGGTGACGGCCTCGTCCTTGTAGTTGAGGATGCGGATCTCGCGCTCTTCCTCCTGGAAGCGGGGCTTCTTGGGCTCCTTCACGGCCTTGCGACGGACTGCCGCATGACCTTCGACGGTGCCCACGTCCGGACCGCCTTCGGCATCGACGGCGGCGGTCATGGTCACCATCGGCTTCACCGGGTGTCCGCCTTCCGGCACGGTGTTATCGACCTCCTGAGGCTCCGGATCGACCTTCTGGAAGGTCAGCTCGCGGGTGGCCTTGATATCGCGGGTCGGGTTGGTGAGGGTCAGGGTGAAGGCTTCGCCCTCGGTGATGTGGCCGGCGACCCGCGAGGTGTCGGTCTTCTGGAGCTTGCCCTGGCTGTCCGGCTCGAGGACGCGAACCAGGCCCGGGGGCAGCGCCGTGCCCAGGTTGTTCTTGCGGCTGTTGACCAGACGCAGCTTCACCTGCACGGGCAGCTTGTCCAGGTCCTCGTCGCTGGGACCGCGGCGGCTCTGGTAGTAGCCGGCGGCCAGGTGGTATTCATGCGTCACCGGGACGTCGGTGGCGAACACCAGGGACGGGTTGATGGTCTCGCCGTTCTCCAGGGTGATCGGCTCGGCGAGGGAATACATCTTCTGCTCGCCGACATTCTCGACGCCTGCCGATTCGACTTCGAAGTCGTCGGCGGCGCCGCCCATGGGAGCGGACTCCAGGGACGCCGACATGGCCATGGCGCGCATGCCGCGAGGCTGGCGACGGGGCTGGCCGGTGGAGATGTTGTGACCGGCGATCAGGCTGATGCCGGCTTCGGCAAAGTCAGTGCCGCTGCTGTTGGTGAGCTCGACGTATCCGGCGAAGCGCTTGAGCACGCCGGCCTTGGCGTCGTAGAAGACCTCGTACCAGGGGCGCCAGTTGATGCCCTCGGACTCGTAGAGGGTGGCGACCTTGTAGTCGCCCTGGTGGTTCACCGAGCAGTCCATGATCAGGGACGACAGGGCGGAGAGCCCTTCGGGAAGCCCGCCCTGGAGCTCGAACTTGTTGCTCACCGGGACGACCTTCACAGCATCGCCGTCATCTTCCTTGATGACAGCCATGCGCCCGTCCACGATGTGGAGGAGCTTGCCGGTGTGGCGCGTGGTGCCGCGCGGGGTCTCCTCGAAGAGAACGATGTGGGAGCCCACGGCGTGGGAGAGAATGGCGGCCACCGAGAGGTTGGCGTCCCGGAAGGAGGTCGAGATCATCTTGAAACGACCGTCGCCGGAGGCGGAAACCACCGTCAGGCTGCCGGGGACGAACTGGGTCGGAAGGCCGGCGAAGAAGAGCTGGCACTTGCCGGCGGGCAGCACGACCGAACGGCTTTCACGAATGACTGCCGGACCACCCTGATAGGCGGTGAGCTCGATGCTTGCGGGCTTCTCGGAGGTGACCAGGGGCAGGTTCAGACCTGCGATGTGTTTGGATGCCATTGTATGTTGTCCTCATTGCGTGATTCTGAGAGCGTCGTCAAACGTCTCTCCAGTTTCGGTTGCGTTTCCGGTCCACACGAAAACGCCTAAACGGTCGGACCGATGGTCTTGCTCAGGCCTGTAATCCAACCCTTGGCTCGAGCGTTTGCCTTGAGGAGCGCCGGTGAGTAGGCTGGTTGAGTTAGCGAGAGATTGATATGGCTTGAGTTCGACCTGAAATAAGGACTTGAAAGTGGACGTATTAGCTTAGAAATAGAGCATCACCTGGTTCTACAAATCTGAAGCGATCTGTTAACCGGCGCTGTTCCGGTGTGCTTCTGGAAAGTATTGCTGGGTAATGGTTCCACGACGAAGACAGGATATCGAGAATGATGAAGATAGGCTTAATTCAGCCTTCGCTAGCGCGAGGTCGCGCAGCTCGGCCAGCTGGTCGCTGACGTTGAAACCCTCTTGCAGAGCGGGGTTTGGCGACTGATATGGCGAAGATATATAGGGCGGGTGCTACGGCAGCTTGTTCCAGTGGCGGGCGAGCTCCATGAGGGGGGAGGTGAGATTGGTGAATCCCTCGTGGAAGCCGTGGCTGAGCATCTCCCGATAAGCTTCGTCGTACGTCCAGTCCTCTACACGCAGGCGGTAGAGCGCCACCATCAGTCCTGTTCTGTCCATGCCGTGCAAACAGTGGACGAAGCAGGGTTGTTTGTCGATGGTTTCGGTGACGCTCAGGAATGCCAGGAGATGATCGGTGTCGGGCACAGCAAATGGTCTCAGGGGAATGGATATGAAATCGATGCCGATGGTGCGGCAGATTAGCTCTTCTGCCTCGATGGAGGGAATTTCCTCCCGGAGGTTGATCACGGTTTTGATCCCGCCGGATCTTAACGATTCAAGACCTTTACGGCTCGGCTGCCCGCCTCTGAAGAGGCGCTCATTAATGCGGTGGAAGTTGGGAAGCTCCGGACTATAGCTGTCGATCCTGTTGCTATCGGGACTGTCGTCATCAGGGCCGTTGCTTCGTGGGTGAAAATCCTGCATCTTTCCTCGCTGTCTTTTCCTTTTAAAGTTGGCCCTGCCGGGTTGCTATGCGTGAAATAATATGGTGTTGGCTGCTAACGGGAGAATTGATGTGACCTCGACCCAACCGAAAACGAGTCAGGAAACACTGGCGGATGGATGTCTGACTGACAGTATAGCGATTCTTGACTTCGGCTCGCAGTATTCTCAGCTCATCGCCCGACGGGTGCGCGAAGCAAAAACCTATTCGGAGCTCCTGCCCTTCAGCATTTCGGCCGAAGAGTTGAAGAGGCTCAATCCGAAAGGAATCATTCTCTCGGGAGGACCGGGGAGCTGTTACGAAGAGCATGCCCCGCGCCTGGACAAAGGCATCTGGACGCTGGGGATTCCGATCCTGGGTGTCTGTTATGGCATGCAGCTCATGGCTCACGATCTCGGCGGAGTGGTGGAGCCCTCGCCCGAAAGTGAATACGGTCGCGCGCTTCTGACGGTGACCGAGCACGGGCGACTTTTCGAAGAGGTGGACGCCGCGATCAATAGCTGGATGAGCCATGGGGACAGCGTTACCACTCTGCCTTCCGGCTTCGAGGTAGTGGCTCGCACCCTGAACACGCCGGTGGCTGCCATCGCCGACGAAGAGAGGCGCTTCTACGGGGTCCAGTTCCACCCGGAAGTGGTCCACACTCAGATGGGCCAGCAGATCATCGACAATTTCGTGGCCCGGGTCTGCGAGTGCACCCGGAGCTGGACTATGGCGACATTCGTCGACCATGCCATCGAAGAAGTCCGCGCCCAGGTCGGGGACAAGCGTGTTCTCCTGGCTCTCTCGGGCGGTGTCGACAGCTCCACTCTGGCGTTTCTTCTGCACAGAGCGATCGGCGATCAGCTCACCTGCATGTTCATAGATCAGGGCTTCATGCGGAAAAACGAGCCTGAATGGCTGGTCAACAAATTCGAGAACGAATTCAACATTCACGTTCATTTCGTCAAAGCCCGGGATCGTTTCATCGATAAGCTGAAAGGCATCACCGATCCCGAGGAGAAACGCAAAACAATCGGAGCCGAATTCATCCGGGTCTTCGAGCATGAGTCCAAGGCTCTGGGGCCCTTCGACTTCCTGGCCCAGGGGACTCTCTATCCCGATGTCATCGAGTCGGCGGGACACCGGATCGATCCCAAGACCGGCGAGCGCATCGCTGTCAAAATCAAGTCTCACCATAATGTCGGCGGACTCCCAGAGGACCTTCAATTCCGACTGGTGGAGCCCTTCGCCAAGCTCTTCAAAGACGAGGTCCGTCTGGCCGCCGGCGAGCTGGGAGTGCCTGAGGGGATCATCGTGCGCCATCCATTCCCGGGACCTGGCCTGGCTATCCGGGTGATCGGCGAGATCACCAAAGAGCGTCTGAAAACCCTCCGGGAAGCCGACTGGATCATCCGGGAGGAGGTCAAAGCCCATGGAATGTACCGACAGGTCTGGCAGATGTTCGGGATTCTCCTTCCTACGAAATCCGTGGGGGTGATGGGGGACAAACGCACTTATCAGAACCCGATCGTTATCCGGGCAGTCACTTCGGAGGACGGCATGACCGCCGACTGGGCGCGGCTTCCTTATGACCTGCTCGAGACAATCTCGAATCGCATCGTCAACGAAGTCCCCGGAGTCAACCGGGTCCTCTACGACATCACCTCGAAGCCGCCTGCTACCATCGAGTGGGAGTAGTGGCGGCTCTATTCGAGACCGCGGCTGCCCGGGGTCTGATCGTCTTTCTATTCTTCTTCGTCTTCATATTCGGTGCTTTCGTGGCCGGATCGTGTCTCCATGATCCCGATACATGCTGGCTCCTGGCGGTGGGGCATCATATCGTGGAGACCTGCCAGGTCCCCCGGGTCGACCCGTTCTCCTACACTTTTCCGGCTCTCGGCCCGGATGGCGCCATCGACTACGGTTTTTTCTCCGGCGCCGGCAGTGGTGGCGCTACCGCTGGTGGCGGGCGGCTCTTCGTCGCTTATCAATGGCTCAGCGAGCTGATTTTCTATCTTTCCTATCTGCTCGGCGCCGGATACGGGCTGGTGGGGCTGGTGGCCATGCTGCTTGTCTGCTCCATGCTCCTCGGTCCACTGTTCATCTTTCGCTATCTCAAGAGCCCGCTCATATCCGGCGGTTTTCTGGTGATTCTGGCAGTGGTGGCTTCTTCTTTCCATTTTCTGGCGAGACCGGAGGTTTTCTCTTATTTCCTCCTGACCATCCTTCTTGTCGGGCTCACTTTCTACCGCAAGGACTACGAGGAAAAGCAGGAGCCGAGCCGTCTTGTTTTTCTCTATCCCCTGATTATGCTGATCTGGGCGAACATGCATACAGGCTTCGTGTTCGGGCTTATCGTCGGGACCGTGTTCAGCGCCGGTATAGGGATCGAGGCGATCGTCAGGAGAGACCCTCGCTATGGGAAGCTGCTTCGATTCACCTTCAGCAGCCTGGCGGCTGGTTTTGCAGTTTGCTGCATCAATCCCTATGGTCTCGCTCTCTGGACTTATTTGCCCGGGCTTTTCTTCTCGCCGATCAACAAATATATTGTCGAGCTCAAGCCCCTGGGAGCGGGGGATCTCACCCAGTGGACCTATTATCCTTTCCTGCTAGTCTCGGGAATTCTCGCGACTATTCTCGGGCGCCGGTTGCTCGCCTGGAAAGCTGCGGGCAAGGCACCCTTCAGCTGGGGCTTTTCCGTGCTCGGAATCGCCATTGCCATTGGTGGCGCTATAATCTGCCGCCGGATGATCCCCTTCTGCACGCTCTATCTAATCAGCGAAGCAGCCTGGCTGCGGCGAGGAGCCGCCGAAAGCGGGCGCCAGGGCTTTGTGTCCGGTGTCCAGTCCAAGCTTCTGGAGCTCACTTCGGATCACCTGCCAGTCAGTGTTTCGGTCATATGCGCGCTGCTGGGCATCTATCTCATATCGAGCCGGGTCATGGAGCCCACCATCCCCCAGAGCAGCATCTCATTCCCGGCGCCCTACAAGGCTCTGGCGCATATGCGCGAGAATACCCCTCCCGGCAGGATGCTCAACGATCCGCAGATAGGCGACATGATCATCTGGCACCTGAACACCCGGGTGAGGCCCCTTCTGGCGACCGATCCCCAAAGGATCGAGCCGCCTGAGCAGATGCCCCGGGTCTTCATCGATACCCGTTTCGACATGTACGGAGCGCCTCTGGTCGACGACTATTTCAAGATGGCCACTCTTTCCCCGGGCTGGGAGAAGATCTTCGATCGTTACGGTTTCGACTGGGTCTTTCTCCTTCGCTCCACACCCCTTTCCGGAAAGCTTATGGAAAGCCATGACTGGCAGGTTTCCTACAAAGACGACGCAGCAGTCATCCTGATTCGGAAGCAGATCCATCGCAAGATTTCCGATGATATCTTTTGAAGCATCAAAATAGCCCGAAAATTATTCCTCAAAAGATATCACCAGCCGTTTTGATATAGTTTGAAGAATCATTCGAGTTGAGAATCAATACAAATGCTTCTACGGGCTTTCCGGGATGTGGACTGTTGACCTCTTCCTGGCAGGCGAAAGCAGCATCAGCTTTCTAAATCGGCGCGCAGTCCGAGACAGTCCACTTGTACATTGCCTCCCTGACGCCCGTTTCTCCATTTCATAGCCCTACCTCAATATCCGAAGGTTTTCATCATAGGGCTCCACCCGTGACGGAATGGTGGCGGGAAACTTGCGGCTTGAAGAGTCGGCGCTTCGGCTCGCCTTCGAGGGCTGGTATAAGCGGGTAAGATCTAGAACCGGCTAAGTTCTTCCGAGGATTCACTCTTGACGGCTCGTAGAACCTACGGCACCTTCGAAGGAGTCTTTACCCCGACCCTGCTGGCAATCCTGGGCGTGATCATGTACCTGCGTCTGGGCTGGGTCGTGGGCAATGCCGGTGTCCTGGGCGCGCTTCTGATAATCGGTCTTTCGGTTCTCATAACAGCGACCACCGGGCTGTCCCTGGCCTGCGTGGCCACCAATACCCGGATGGAGGCGGGCGGTCCCTTCGCCATCATGTATCGCTCCCTGGGCAGGGAGGTGGCGGGCTCTCTCGGGGTGCCGCTCTTCTTCAGTCAGTCCCTGGCTGTGGTCATGTATATTTTCGGCTTTAGAGACGGCTGGATGTGGGTCTTTCCCGACCACAACCCGTTGCTGGTTGATTTCCTCTCATTCGCGGTCGTTTTTGGTGTGGCTTTCGTCAGTGCCGGCTTCGCTTTTCGCATTCAATACCTGATTCTGACCGTGATCGCGGTTTCGCTATTCGCGATTTTCGCGAGCCCGGTGAGACATTTCCCCATCGTGAGCGCCGAGCAGCTCTGGGGCCATTTCAGCGACGCTGATTTCTGGGCCGTTTTCGCTGTCTTTTTTCCGGCCACTACCGGTATCATGGCCGGTGCCAATATGTCCGGCGAGCTCACTAATCCAAGACGCAGCATCCCACTGGGGACGCTCTCGGCGATTCTCCTGAGCTCGGTGATTTATATTCTCCTGGCGCTCTGGTGCGCTCACGCGGCTCTACCCGAGGAGTTGCGCTCAGACTACACGATTTTGATCGAGCGCGCGCTCTGGGGACCGCCTGTACTGGCGGGGCTTCTCGGGGCGACATTCTCCTCGGCGCTTTCGTCCTTCGTCGGAGCCCCTCGCATTCTTCAGGCTATGGGTGCCAAAAAGCTTCTTCCCGGCGCTTCCTGGTTCGCCGCCACCAGTGCCAGCGGCGAGCCCCGCAATGCTCTTGTGGCCACCAGCCTGATTGTCTGCGCCGGTCTTCTCATGCGCAATCTCAATGACATAGCGGCGCTTATCACCATGTTCTTCCTGATTACTTATTGCGCTCTCAATGTCATAGTCCTTCTCGAGAGCAGTCTGGGGCTCCTCAGTTTCAGACCGAGCCTGATGGTGCCCAGGATAGTACCGCTTACCGGGGCGGTGGGCTGTGTTTTCGCCATGTTCATCATCAACCCGGTCTTTTCACTGGTGGCCTGCGCTCTGGTGGTATCGATCTATGTCTATCTGGTCGGGCACAATGTCGGTGAGGAAGATAGCGATACACGAAGCAGCTTCTTCGAAGCCATGGCTGCCTGGGCATTCGTGCGTCTGAGCGTTTTCGACCGGGACAATCCCAGGACCTGGAAGCCCAATATTCTCGTTCCCCTTGAGGATCCCAGCGAGATCGCCGGGGAATACCGTTTCTTGCTCGATCTCGGTCGTCCGGAAGGCTCCCTCAAACTTCTCGGTCTGGCCACCGCTCGTACCGCCGGAGATCTCGGGCCTGAGATTGCCAGCCTGGGCAATTATTTTCGACGGGACAAGCTTTTCACGACCTGGTCCACCATCGATTGCGCCGATTATTTCAACGGGGCTGTCACCGGACTGCAAGCCCTGCAGAGCGCTTTTTTCCGCCCCAATGTCATGGTTTTGCGGGTGCCCGACGTCATCGAGCGTCACGACGAATGTCTTCGCATCGTCTCGGAAGCCCGGCGAGCCAGGGTCGGGGTCCTGCTTCTAGCCGAGCATGAGAAGTCAGGCTATGGCAAGCGGCAGGTGATCAACCTCTGGGTGCGCCCGGAAGAGGATGAGGACCTGGCCCGGGCTCTTCATCGTGGTGCCATGCACCTGGCTATTCTATTCAGCATCCAGATGGCCCGGGCCTGGAATGCCCGGCTCAATCTGATCAGCGCTGTCTCCGATCCGGAGAAGGAAGAGCAGACCAGGCTCTATCTGAAGAACATCATCGAGGCCTGCAGGCTGCCTGCTTCGGCGAGCTGCCATATACTGTCCGGGGGCCTGATGGCTTGTATCAGCAAGGCGCCCCAGTCGGACCTCGAGGTGATGGGTCTGCAGACCGAGCCTGATATGGGCTTTATCGAAACCATGGTGAAGAGCACCAGATCCTCGCATGTATTCGTGCTCGACTCCGGCCGGGAAGACGCCCTGGCCTGAAGACTGGAGATAGAAGATTCATTTCGGAAGCTAGCGGCGGTGCCGCTCAGGCTCACGCTGTTCCGCGTCCGGCTCAGGTTCTCCTGATTCTATTCAGACCAGGTTACCGGGATCTCGTCTCTGATGCCGTCTTCGAATGTGTCCTGGTTGAGCGAATTCTCCCGGGCCTGGACACAGATGAATTGCAGGTCTGAGTTGCCGGTGTTGCGCAGAGTGCGGTTGCCGCCGGTGCTGATCCGGACGATGCTGCCTTCCTCGACAGCGAAGGTGTCACCGTCGATCTGCATCTGTCCCTGGCCGCTTATGAAGATATAGCATTCCTCGTTTTCCCTGTGCTTGTGATAGAAGGGCACGGCGCCGCCTTTCGGGAGCTTGTTCATGGAGATCTGCATGCCTGTGAGGCCGAGAAATTCTTTGATGAAGAGTTTGCCTTTCACCGTGCGGTTGAGGGCTGGAACCTCGAGAGTGTAAGAGTCGAGCTTTCCCAGGGGGCCGCTGTGTATGGCAGTGAAATTGGCTCCCTGTCTTGTTTCGATTCTGGCATCTTGTTTGACTGGCATGATCTTTCCTCCCCGGAAATTTGGCAAAGCAAAGACGCCGGGTGCGCTCCCGCGCCCTGGGCTGGATGCCTTGCTGTAATAATATTGTACTGACCAGTATATAATAGTATTCGAGTCGGTCAAGGAGTTTTGTACTGATTGGTAAATAAAAAGATGAACAAGGGAAGACCCAGGCAATTCGACCCGGAAGAAGCGCTCGATCGGGCTATGCTGGTCTTCTGGGAAAAAGGCTACCGGGGTACTTCTCTGGACGACCTCACCGGCGTCATGGGAATCAACCGCCCGAGCCTCTATGCTGCCTTCGGGGACAAAGAAGCGCTTTTCATTCGGGCGGTCGACCAGTACCGTGGCCGTTATCTCGGTCCTCCAATCAGGAAGCTGCTCGAGGCGGGCAGTCTCGCTGCCGGTCTCGATGAGTTTTTCGAGGATATGGCCGAAGTGGTGGTGGGCGCCGGGCACCCGCCCGGCTGTATGATCGCTTGCCTGCTGAGCGAGGAGTGTTGCGAGTCCGAGACGATCAGGTCCGAGCTCTATTCGTCTATTCAGGCTGCCGATGAGGTGTTTGCCCGGGTTTTCCAGGCTCACAACAAGGAGCTGAGCGTGTCGGTGAGCCCGGAGCAGGCAGCCCGCCTGCTCACCACTTTTTTGCATGGTATGTCTATCCGTGCCCGGGCAGGCGCCGACCCGATCGAGCTGGCCGGGACCGCCCGGAGTTTTGCAGCGACCATGCTCGCAGGCTCCCCAAAAAGTGGAAACGCTCCCGAAGGAGCGTCCCCTGCCCACTGAAAATCGTGATTCTTATCGCCTCTCACGGGCTCTTGCCAGGTCGTTTTCTTTCTCGGCGGCGCTCATGGTGAAAGTCGGACCGGAACGAATCGTTCTGAGATAGCCGGCGCCGGGATGGAAGAAGATGCCTTCTTCCTGCTGCTCGCGCCAGGATAGACGGGAGGCTCTTTCTGCCTGGGCATTCGAAAGCTGCTCGGCATAGGTGACTGTGAAGTGGACCAGGCTCTCGGAGTATTGCCAGGTGTTCCCGAGCAGGCCGTGTCCTTTGCGGTTGGCGAAACTGTGCAGCCCCTCGATGACTGGCGCTGCGCCTTCCACTGTGGTGTATTCATTGATCCTCTCGCCCAGCTCTTTTACGGCGGAGAGACCGTTTATTCTGTAAGCCGTGCTGATGGACCGCGACAGGTAAGTATTGAGGAGTTCAAAATCTCCCGTTTCATAAGCCTGATCGAAGAGGCTCGCTATCTCGCGACCGCTCGCCTTGCAATAGCTGCCGGCCTGCTCTTCATGGCGGTCCGGGCGCTGGGGGATACGAGATACGTCCCGGGTTTCTGCGAAGCCCACCGGAGACAGTCCCCGGATGCCGGTCTGGTGGACGCCGTCCTTATCTTTGAGAATATCGATCGCGTCTCGAAAGAGGCTCTCGGAGGCGTCAAATCTGGCGGTGTCGCCGGCGGTGCTAAGTTCGAAATTGCTGGGTTCTTGAGTAAAAACTTCGGGCATCGGGTCGGTCCTCAGTAACGTGCAAACAATATAGCCGCCCGTACCTGAGTAAATCCTGAGGACCGTCTTGATACACTATGGCGGTGCACCCACCTGATGCCGGATCTCCCCATCGTGACCAGAAGCCCAAATTTATTCGTACAGGGACTGATCCTGGTCCTGGTTCCGGTGCTTTTCCAGATTGTTTTCGTGGTTCTTCTCACCGGCCTTCTGAAAGAAGCCGAGCATGAGGTCCTGGAGGAGAACCGGGCGAAGATCGCCATCGCCTCGGCCCACGATCTTCTCCATCGTTTCTACCAGTCCGGCACTGCCCTCAATCTCTATCGGTATACGAGCGACCCCGAGGCTCTTTCCCGGCATCGCCAGAACGAGAAGGGCATAAGCGCCGAACTTGCCAATATCGAGAAGCTCGTCCGGGGCCATAGCGCCGAGATGAGCAGTTTCAGGGACCTTTCGAAAGCTACCGATGACGCCTCCCGTATTCTCGACCAGTCTTTCGGTATGATCGAGGCAGGCCAGGCGGACCGGATGAGATATCTCGGCCCGGAGATCACCGAATGTCTAAGGCATCTACTCAATGAAGTAGATCATTTCGTCGCCCTGCTCGAATCGGGCAGTGCCCGGGCGCCGGAGGAGCAGGCGCGATCAAGGCAGGCTGTGGTGAGCTTTCTTTATATAGGCTCTCTGGCCAACCTCGCCATGGGGCTCGCCCTGGTTCTCTACTTCTCTGGCGGAACGGTGCGCAGATTGAAAGTCGTGGTGGAGAACACCGGCAGGCTTTCTCGCAATGAGACGCTTCTCGACCGGGTCCGGGGCGGCGACGAGATCGCTCATCTGGACGGGGTTTTTCACGATATGGCTGATTCGCTCTCCCGGGCCGCCCGGCACAAGCGGGAGCTCATGCAGATGGTCAGCCACGATCTGAAGACGCCCCTGAGCTCGGTTCAGATCGCGCTGTCTTCGCTGTCTGATGGTATCTATGGAGATTTGCCCGGGGCCGCCCTCAAAGAGGTGAGGATCTCGGAGTACAACACTAACAGGCTTATCTATATGATCAGGGACCTTCTCGATATCGAGAGAATCGAGGCTGGCCGCCTGGAGTTGAAAAGATCGAGTTTCGCCATCGCCGAGTTTTTCCGTGATGCTGCCATGATTGTGGGAGCTTTCGCCGAAAGGCGCCGGATCGAGATCAAGCATCAGGAGACCGCCGCCAGCCTGGATGCCGATCGCGACCGACTGATGCAGGTTATGGTCAACCTTCTGAGCAATGCCGTGAAATTCTCGCCAAAAGAAAGCACAGTGGTGGTGGAAGCCGAGGAGACTATGGAATGGACCGAGATCCGGGTGACCGACCAGGGTCCGGGAGTTCCGGCTGCCAGCCTCGAATCGATTTTCGAACGCTTCAGCCAGCTCGATGGCCAGAGCGATGAGGAGAACGATAATGAAAAGGGCACCGGTCTGGGGCTCTCTATCGCTCGGGCGATAGTCGAGGCGCACGGGGGCTCTATCGGGGTGAGGAATAATGATTCTGACAGAGGCAGCACTTTCTGGTTCCGAATCTGAGGGGTCTGGGTATCATGGCAAAAATCCTGCTTGTGGAGGATGATGAGGTTCTGGCAGAGCAGATCGCCAGTTTTCTCACAGCCAGGGGACACATCGTCGAGCCTGTTTTCGACGGGCTTTCCGCGCTGGAGATGCTGGATGCGTTCAAGTATGATTTGCTCGTAATCGACTGGGGTCTCCCGGGGCTCGCTGGTGTGTCGGTGGTGGAGAGGCTGCGCGCCCGGGGCGAGGGCATGGCGATTCTAATGTTGACCGGCAAGGACAGGATTGAAGAGAAAGAAACCGGATTCTCTGCCGGCGCCGATGATTACCTGACCAAGCCGTTCGATGTAAGAGAGCTTGCTGTACGAATCCAGGCTCTGCTGCGCAGACCCGAGATGTTCCAGGCAGAGATTCTCCGGTCGGGCGATATCGAGCTCGATCAGGGCCGCCATCGGGTCACTGTCTGCAAGGAAGAGCTGAGCTTGCAGCCGAAAGAGTTCCAGCTCCTGGAGTTTCTCATGCGTCATCAAGGAGAGGCGGTAAGCAGCAAGGATCTTCTCGATTATGTCTGGAGCTCCGATAGCGCCGTGAGCAGCGAGACTCTTTATACCTATATCAGGGCCCTGCGAAAGAAGATTGCCGGCAGGGGTGGTGATGCCAATGCGATTGCCACCGTCCATGGTGTGGGCTATCGTCTCGGCTAGGGCGAGTTGTTGTTAAGGACCGCTGTGTTGTTGTCCACGGCGACGGACATCTGGCGTTGTGCTTTGAGGCGAGCCAGGGCATTTTTATAGAGCCAGACGAGCTTCGCATGCTTGGATCCTAGCTGTATGGCCCTGTAGGCGTCCCGGGCGGATCCCTGGTAGTCGCCCCGGTCGTACTTCAGGACAGCGCGCATCTGATAGCCGATGGGATTGCGGGAGTCGCGGCTGATCTTATAGCTAGCCAGGCGCTCTGCCTTGTCATACTTGCCTTTCTCGACATAGCTCCAGAAGGTCCTGGTCATGGTTTCGTCCATGTTCATCGGCAAATCGACATTCTTCCTGGCTTTCTTCTCGGTCGGGGCCGGTGCTTTCACGGCAGCGGGCCTGCCGACTCCGGCAGGATTCTTCTCTTCCGGGGTCCAGGTCTCGTAGAGGACCTCCCGGAGATTGTGGGCCCTTATGGAAGCCATGGCGGACGGGTCGATCTTGTGCTCGCCCTTGTCATAGTGCTGGCTGCCGTAGTTGACGAAATGAGCGACATTGAAGCGCTCGTAAGGAACGAAAGGTTGCTTGCTCAGTCTTTCGTGCATGATCGTGTCGGTGGATTTGAAAGCTTCTCTGGGGAGATGATGGGGATCGGCCCCGGCGAGGCTGGCAGGGTCTTTGATGGCGTCCTGGATATTGTGCTTGAAAATATGCACCCGGTCGAAGCCCTGCAACTCGCTTGCCGCGACCATGCTGGATGAATGGCTGTTGATATGGCGGATATGCTCTCTGGCGAAAAGCGCCTCTTTCTGTGCCGGGGTGATGGAGCGGTCGGTCCAGATATGATTGAGCCGCTCGGCTAGATCGAGCTCGCCTGCCATGTCTGTGGATTGCCAGTAACCGGGCAAACAGTGCAGGACCGTGCCGTCGGAGGCAAGAACGAAGAGCTGGAGGTTGCGCGGGCCGGCACCATTGGTGGTGGTGACCGCCGGACCGCTCAGGGGGTGTATGCCGGAATTGCCCGAATAAGGCGCCTTGGCGATATTGCGGTAGCCGCAGACATAGTTGTTTCGCAATCTCGAAAGTATCGGCTCCTGCGAGAGCGACCCGGCTCTCAAGCTATTGGCGGCGCTTCATGTGAATCCGTCGATATTGCCCAGCATATGGACCCAGAGGATTGGTTTGCGATTGCGCTCGGCCTGGGCTTGCGCCTCCGGAAGGGAAGTTTCCCATTTGATCGCCCTGGCGGTGGTGGTGGACTCGCGCCTGGCCGTGGAGCTGTCGATCACCTCCGATGCCGGCACTCCGGCCGCGCAAGCCATGGACAGCATGGCGAGGGCAAGGCCGGTAATCTGGGTCCGCAGTAATCTCATGATCAAAATATACCCTTTTGAGCGACGTCGAAACCGGGCATACGCCGAAACCGGCTCCGGATGCCGTTGCCATGCAGAAGGTTAAATCTCGGACAAATTGTATTCCAGACAACTACGTAGTTTCCCCAGTGACCCCGGGGCATAATTAATACAGAATCGGACTACTCGCTTATCAGGAAAATTTACTAGACCTGTGCTTGTCGCTCGCAAGAGCTCGGACCGTCCTTCCCCGAGGTGATGAATCATGGCACTTACTCCTTCTGACCAGAATCTCGATACGCCTGCCGCCAGTGAACAGGGGCAGGGGAATGCCGACCTTGTGATCAATGACCCAGCCGGCAACGACACTTTTCGTGCCGCCAGTGAAGTCAGATTGGCTGCAGCCAACACGGATCTCCAGTCCATGGCTCTCACTGATGTGCCCGTCGGTCAGGGAGCCGAAGCCACTCCTCGACCCGGCGACGCTTCGACCGAAGCAAGAAATGGCAGCGACCAGCAGGACCCTCGCAAGAACTACCAGAAAATCGAGAACAGAGACGGATCCACCGTCGAGATGTGGGATAACACCGATGGCTCCACTTCGGTCAAGGTCAAACAGCCCGATGGAGACGGTATGGAATTCAAGGGCAAGAAGGAGTTCACTCGCGATGGCAAGCCCAAGGGATTCACCATCAACGAGGTGCGCAACTTCGACGAGCAGGGCAAGACCACTACGACTTTCAAGCGTAACGGCACCCAGTGGCAGGGCTACAACGAAGCCGGCCAGCCTGCCGGCACGCCGATCAACGGCAAGATCGAGCTCGAGCCCGGCTTCGTGATGAAATTCACCCCCACTGACAATCCGAACGCCTCCCGGAGAGTCGAGCCTAACGGGCGAGAGACCTGGACTTATCACGACAGGGCAAGCAACAAGGATTTCACCCTGAGCGAAGTCGCTCCGGACGGTCAGAAAGTGAAGATGGAAGACCTGCCCGGGGTCAAAGAAGCGATTGCCAGGGACGGCAAGCATCAACGAACCCAGGCCAATGCTGACGGCTCCAAGGTGGAGTATGACAGGGTGAACGGGCAGGAAAGGCCTACCAAGGTGACTATGCCCGATGGTTCCACCCGCGACTATGGCTATGGCGCGGACGGCAAGCCCAATCTGGTCATCGATCGCGATTCCCGCGGTCATATAGTCTCGGTGAGCAAGCCCAGTCAAGACGGCTCCGGCTGGACGGCCCAGAAAGGCTATGAAAAATCCACTATACCCGGCTCTCTCACAGTAGAGAATGACGGGACTCACAAGTTCTTGAATTCCGCCGGTCCGGCTGCCGGATTCATCACCGAGATCCTGCCCAACGGCCAGGTGGCGATGACCGACAAAAACGGTCATATCGTCTCCATCGTCCAGCCGAAGATGCAGAAGCGCTGACGGTTCTGCTGATAATCTCGGGTTTCGATTAGTCTCTATCGTGGATTAGATAGTGGGACTGGCCTGTTGTCGATGGGCCTGCGAGTATGGCATTCGGAATCTCGAATCTTGGAAGATAACCCCCAGGACAAGAAAGCAATTTTCGCTATTCAGAGGGAACTGCTCCTCATCAGTCTCCTGGCGCTTTTCTGCGAGCTTCTTGTTATCCGCTGGCTGTCGACTGAGATCAGAGTTTTCGCTTATTTCAAGAATCTGCCTCTGATGTCCGCCTTTCTCGGTCTCGGTCTGGGCTTTATCTGGTCGAACCGGAAGTGGAGCCTCTATCGCTGGTCCGGCTACGGGCTCATGCTCCTTCTCGGTCTGCTCATCTGTGCATTCAAGCTCGGCATTACCTATCTCACATTCGTGAATCCGGCGGACTTCATGCTCTTCGGATTGCAGGGCAAAGCCGGCTCGGATCTGGCCGGGACTTTCCGGAGCCTGGCCATCATGGTCTCGGTCTTCATCCTCTCCACCTCGATCTTCGTGGGATTCGGACAGAAGATGGGCAAGCTCTTCGAGCAACTGAGTCCCCTCCGGGGCTATTCGGTGAATGTCCTGGGCAGCCTTCTCGGGACGCTCCTTTTCTCCCTTCTCTGCTTTCTGAGCCTTTCTCCGGCTTACTGGATGATTTGCGCAGCCCTGCTCTTTTTCGCTGTTGGTCTGCGGGCGCCCGCTTCTGGACTGGCTCTTGTTGGGGTGCTTTATGGACTCTGGCTGGGTCCCTATATCACGCATTTTACCTATGGCGACGAGTATGTGCGCACCGAGTGGTCGCCATACTATCGTATCGATGTAGCCAGGCAAACGGTTCCCGCCGGCGAGTTCAAGGGCAGCCCACTGGGTTACAACATCTATATCAATTACGACTCGTTCCAGTCCATCGTCGACTGTACTCCGAAAAACCTCGAGAAATTCCCACCTCCGGTGGCAGAAGCGATGCTTCTCGAGGTGGCGGTGCCGTTCAAGGCTATGAGCAAACCTGGTCAGGAGGTTCTCGTTCTGGGCAGCGGTAGCGGCTCGGACGTGGCGGCTGCACTGCGGAATGGTGCCGGTCATGTCGATGCTGTTGAGATCGATCCGGTGATTGCCAGGCTGGGCCGCGAGCTTCATCCTGAGAAGCCCTATTCATCAGACAAGGTGGATCTGTACGTCACCGATGCTCGGAATTACTTGAAGAACTGCAATAAGAAATACGACATCATTGTCTTTGCCGCCCTCGATTCCCATGCTGCCTTCTCGTCTCTCTCCTCTCTGCGCATGGACAACTATGTGTTCACGCAGGAGTCTCTGGACCAGGCGACCAGGCTTCTCACCGATGACGGTATTATCTCGGTCAGTTTTGTCATTCCCGCGGACTGGCTCTGGAAGCGGCACGCCCGCGCCCTGGCCGAGGCTACCGGCAAGACGCCCCTGGGCTTCCGGGAGGACGCCGAGCAGAGCTGGGGCTTCCTTCTGTCCGGACCTGGCATGCCTGCCATGGACAACCTGCCTCCGGTGCTGGCCGCCAAGCATACTAAGCCGGTGGAGATAGACGAGGGCGTGAATGTCGCCACCGATGACTGGCCTTTTCTTTTCCTGCCCCGGCGCGAGGTTCCGGGTCTCTATATCCTGCCCATTCTCGCCGTGCTGCTTATCAGTGTCATTCCGGTGAGCATGGAATTCGTGAGCGGCGGCAAAGATATCCTAAACTGGCAGATGTTCACCCTGGGAGCGGCATTCATGCTCCTGGAGGTGCGTGCCATGGCTGATCTTTCGCTGATCTACGGCTCTACCTGGATCGTCAACAGTGTCATCATATCCGGTGTCATGATCGTGATTCTGATCGCCAACTGGGTGGCCAGCAAGATCGAGCAGAAGCATGTCTACTTGATGCTCGCAGGGGTGCTTCTCGCCCTTCTTCTCACCACCTTCGTGAGCTCGGCCAGTTTCAGCAGTATGGGTCCGGTGGCTGGCGGTCTTGTCGGCACGGTGCTCTTCCTCTTCCCCCTGGTCTTCGCCTCTACGGTTTTCGCCCTGCTCTTCAAAGCTACAAGAAGTCCCAGCAATGCCCTGGCTTTCAATCTCATCGGCGGTCTTTTCGGCGTCTGTCTCGAATATCTTTCCATGGCTCTGGGGATCCGTGCCCTGGGCTGGATCGGTATCGCGCTCTATGCGGTCGTGCTCTTTCTGAATCTGGTCCGGCGCCCTGCCAGACCGGGGGCGCCAGGCTCGAATCTGACCGGAGCTGGTGCGGGTCAAGCTGGTGCCGGCTCTCACCATGAAGGTGCAGAGAGATCGGGGAATGCTGGCACAGAAGCGCCGGGCGAAGCGCCTGCAGCTTCTGCCGAGAAAGAGCTCGATCAGGTCCAGTCCACCGAAGGACAGCTTCCCGGCTGACAGTCCCGGGCGATTTATAGCGTTGGGGATATAGAATCGGGTTTTTATAGCGTTTCTGGCATGTTTTTCGCCGCTTTTTTATGCGTGTCGCGCATATTGTGCGAGTTCTTCCGTTCATGCCTAACGGAATAACGCATACAGGATTAAAGCCCTCGTCTGTGTTATTTCGTCCTTGATTTTGGGTAACTATATTTTATAGTGATCCCCGCCCAAAAATCAGGAGAATCCATGGCCTACGTTG
>Ga0226835_1000941_pt1 | contig 20630 bp, 21 predicted proteins | sample LAC_MetaG_1_FD_163627 | JGI IMG/M metagenome (GOLD analysis project Ga0226835, IMG submission 163627) | Anaerobic ammonium oxidizing microbial communities from anammox membrane bioreactor (MBR) in UC Berkley, California, United States -... | ecosystem: Engineered > Bioreactor > Anaerobic >...
GTACCTGGCGCAGATCGACGACCTGGTTTCGCAGACCAAGTGGAACGGCACCACCCTCATCGGCGGTAGCTCAAACCTGGTCTTCCAGACCGGAGCCGACTCGGGCGACAGCGTGACGATGACCGCCATTGCCAACCTGAACTCCACCGGCCTCTCGCTGAGCGCTTCTTCGCTCGATACAAGCTCCAGCGCTTCGTTCCGCACCTTTATGGCGGCTATTGAAACCGCCATGAGCAAAGTCAACGCGGAGCTGGCGAAGGTGGGTGCGCTGACGGGGCGGTTGAGCTTCAAGGAAGATCAGGTAGCCGCGGCGCAGATCAACGTGGAAGCGGCGTACAACCGGATCATGAACGCGAACATGGCGGAAGAGCAGGTGAATGCGAGCAAGTACCAGATTTTGCAGCAGACGGCGACGGCAATGCTGGCGCAGGCCAACGCTGCTCCGCAGTTCTTGCTCTCCCTCTTCCGATAGACTTCTTTCTTCCGTCCGCCGAACGGTTTTCTGTGGGAGGCGCTCCTGAAAAGCGCCTCCCATAAGGCATGAAGGAAAGAACGGGAAAGGCACAGGGTTAATATGGCAAACACCATCCGGCAGCTGGATACCGTATTCGTCAACCTGATCAACGATTTGATGACGCTGGAGCGTCAGCCCTTACAACGGTTGACGCAACGACGCGATGAAATTCAGGTTCAAAAGGCTGTTTATAACGATTTACGGAACATGCTGGAAGATTTTCAGAATGCGGTGAAAGGCCTGAACAGCAATAACCCCCTGTATGCCCTAACCGAAGGACGCAGCGTAAAAGTGAGCACCGCCACCGGCAATGCCACCGTACTTACGGCTTCAGCCGGGGCAAACGCCGCGCCCGGGACGTACGAAATCTCTGAGATTACCCTGGCCCGGCAACATCGGGCCTTCTCATCCCGGCAGGAATATACCAACCAGGCGCTCAATTTGACGGGGAGTTTTTATCTGGGCGGGGCGGCAACCTCTGCGGTGAGTGGGGTAACCGGAGGCGCCGTAACCGCGTTTGCCACCTCAGCGGTGGAGAGCGGGCTCACCGAGCTGGGAACGGATGGTTATGCGGTGGAGACGCGGCAGGATGAGGTGAACGGCTGGCAATTCCGCCTGGTCAATCGGGCTGGCGAGGCCGTCACGGTGAAGAAGACCGACGGAAGCGGGATCACCAGTGAGTGGCAGTCCATCCCGGTGGGCGGGGTTTTTGACACCGGACGTGGACTGAGCATCTCTTTTGGTTCAGACCCCCAGACGTACACTGAAGCCAGCCGGTCAGGCGGGGCGGCTCTGGCGAATTATACAGCCAGGGGAGCCTTGATCGAAGTAGGCGCAGGAGACACGTTGATCGATGTGGTAACCCGGATCAACCGCGCAGTTTATGCGGAGGGGAACCGGGTGAGCGCATCGATCATCGACCGACAGCTTGTATTGACCAATGAACGTTCTGGTCAGAATTATCTTCTTCAGGCCAGCGATGCGAGCGGAGGGGTTTTACAGAGTCTGGGGCTGGTGGATGGCACGGGGAGCTTCCTCAACCAGCAGTTGCCCACCGACGCTTCTCTGAAGGTGAACGGATTACTGGTCACCCGTTCAGGAAACAGGAGCCTGAGCGACATCATTCATGGCCTGACGATTGATCTGGCCACGGATGCCGAGGGAAAAAGCGCTACCCTGGAAGTGACTTCGGATGTTTCGGCGGCTCGAAAGGCCATCGAAGACATGCTCGGAAAATACAACCGGCTGATGGATTACCTGAGCGCCAAAGTGACCAATCTGAAACAGACCGATGGCACGTACAAACGCGGCGCCCTGGCCGGTGATTACAGCATTGTGACCCTGCGGATGGACCTGGCGCGCCAGCTTGGGGCTGCGGTGACCAACTCCGGGGCATTCCGAATGCTTCAGGAGATCGGGATCAGCCTGGACGACTCCTTCAAAGCATCGGTCAGCGATGCGGCCAAACTGGAGTCTTCTCTGCAGTCGAGGCGCAGTGATGTAACCGCGTTGTTGGATCAGCTCTCCGCGAACCTTACTACCACGATTGGACGGTTTACGGGGACTTCAGGTTATGTGGCTAGTGCTTCCTCGGCGCTTGACAGGCAACTGGAGACCACCAAACAGCAGATTGACGCCATGAATTCTCGTCTGGCCACCCGTGAGGAGCAGTTATATCAACAATATGGCGAGATTCAGGCCCAGCTTTTGACGATGACGTACATGCAGCAGCAATTCCTCGCCATGTACGGGAATTACAATGTGTACAAATAGGTTCAGGTTGTGGTTTTGGTGAAGAAACGCAAGACTCCCATGTAAGGAGGCAGGGGAAAACGGATGAACGAATATACCATCACCCCCATCGTCCGAACGGAATCGGACACCGGCGCCGGGGCTCTCCAGACGGTGCGGCCCGGGGCGGGAGACATGACCCGCCAGCCGGAGCATGTGCCCGGTCGTAATGAACCACTGGCCAATTCGAAGAAAGAGGTTTCTCTCCCTCTCTCGACGACCGGCGAGGTCTTTTTGAAATTCCAGGTCAACAAAGAAAATAACGAGGTGACCGTCTACGTGGTCGACCGCGCTTCCCGGCGGGTCTTACGCACCATTCCGCCGGAAGAAATGAGCAAATTAAAAGCTGGCGATTTGCTCGAACTGCTGGCCTGAAATTTAAGATGATTTTTACGCCGCCTGCCTCAAGAAGCACCACGAACGGCCGAGAATAGCCATAACAAGAGCGATCAACGAAATACTGAACGGTTCAAGAGGAGAATTTCGATGTACCAGACACCATACCGGAACCAGGAATACCGTCAACAGGACGTTATGGGGGCCAGCCCCATCCGACTGGTGGTCATGGCCTACGACCTGGCCATTCGCGCCTGTGAACAGCAGGATTTTGCCAGGGCCGTCAAGACGATTGGCGTATTGCGCGACGCGCTCAATTTTGACTACCCGGAAGTTTCCACCGGACTGTTTCGCCTCTATCAGTGGTGCCTGGATTGCATCCGCAGCGGAGATTATCAATCGGCGGCGCACACTTTACGTGAACTCCGCGACGCCTGGAAGACCGCTGAAACCCAGCTGACCAGCCGCCCGGTGGTGACGGTAACCCCCATGAGTTATCAATCGGCAGGTGCTGCTGCCTGAACGGGTGAGGTCGTAAGTCTATTTTAGTGGTAGTTCCTTACCGGCAAATGCGCCGGCGCTCTACGCGCCGGCGCATTAAGATTCTTACGCATTTTTTATTGGAAGTTCATCTCGCCTTTACAGCCCCCGTTTTTTGAACATGATACTATCCCTGCAGGTACAGGAGAAGCGATATGAGCTTTTGGGACTCTTTACGAATCGGTGCTTCGGGACTGCTGGCTCAGCGGTTGCGGCTGGATGTAATTGCGAACAATATTGCCAATGCGCAGACCACCCGCACGGCTGAAGGCGGTCCCTATCAGCGTCAGGATGTTGTGTTTACCGCCGAGGGGCGTCCTTCTTTCCTACCGGCCTTTCTCGCGGCCAGGCGCGGAGACCCGCAAGCGGTTCAGGGTGGGGTGCGTGTGGCGCAGATCACCACCGATACCCAGCCGGGTGAGCGAATTTATGACCCGACCCATCCCGACGCGGATGCCAACGGGTATGTGACTTATCCCAATGTCAATCCGGTTGTCGAGATGACCAATATGCTTTCGGCAACCCGGTCTTACGAAGCCAATCTGATGGTTATCGAGGCGGCGAAACGCATGGCCTTGAAAGCTCTGGATATTGCGAGGTAACGTGGTATGACCATTTCTCCGATCCCTTCCATTAACATACCATCGGTGCAAGAGACGGGTGCGGCAGCCAGAACTACCCTGGTTTCTACCTCAAAAGAGACCCCATCTTTCGAACAGGTTCTCTCGGCCCTCGATCAATCGCAGCAGAACGCCGATGCGCTGGTGGAAAAGCTTTCGCTGGGGGAGAACGTGGATTTGCACCAGGTGATGATTGGGCTGGAAGAAAACGACGTCAATTTCAGGGTGGCGCTGGCGATCCGCGACAGGCTCGTGGAAGCCTACCGTGAAATCATGCGCATGCAAATTTAAGGGAGTAAGCCGGGATGTTCGCGTCACTGCAAACACAATTCCTGAATTACTGGAACAAGACATCCAAATCCCAACGGATTGTGACGATCACCCTGTTGCTGGCTGCCGCGATACTCATCCCCACATTGATCCAGTGGGCGAATACCCCAAGCTATTCGGTGGCCTTCAGCGGTCTCAGTGAGGCGGATGCCGGGCAAATTGTCCAGAAGCTTGAAGAAAATGGCATAGATTACCGGCTCAGGGATAGCGGAACGATTCTGGTTCGCTCTGACAAGGTCTATGATGTGCGCCTGCGCATGGCACGGGAGGGTTTACCCAAATCGAGTACGGTGGGTTACGAGCTCTTCAGCCAGAACACCCTGGGGATGACTGAATTTACCCAACGGGTCAATTATCAGCGCGCCCTGGAAGGGGAACTGGAGCGCACCATTGGCAGTATTGAGTCGATTGAAAGCGTGCGCGTGCATGTGGTGACCCCGGAGAAGTCGCTCCTGGTCAGCGACCAGGCGCCCACCACAGCCTCGGTGACGCTCAAGGTTAAACCGGGGCGCAATATCGAGATGGCTCAGGTGCGGGCCATTACGCACCTGGTGGCCAGCAGCGTAGAGGGCTTGCAACCTGAGAATGTGGTGGTGGTAGATACCGAGGGCAATATGCTTTCCAGCGGGGGGAGTGACGACCTGGCCAACGCCGCCGCTCAGAGTGATAGCCAGCGCGCCGCTGAAGCCCAGGCCGCCGCTGAAGTGCGCAGACGGGTTCAGACGATGCTGGATAAAATCCTTGGCCCCAACCGTTCTACGGTGCAGGCGGCGGTGGCCATGGATTGGTCGCACCGCGAGGTGACTTCCAATACTTTTGATCCCACGCCGGTGGCGGTGCGCAGTTCTCAAAAGATCAACGAAAGTTATAACACCGATGGCGTGGTGAGTGGAGGCGTTCCGGGAGCGGCTTCGAACCTGCCCACGCCGGTACCTCAGCTGACCGGCACCCCTCAGCCCGGCATGATTTATTCGCGCAGCGAAGAAACGATTAACTATGAAATCAGCCAGGTGCAATCGAAAGAAATTATCACTCCCGGCCGGATTGCACGGGTGAGCGTCTCGGTGATGGTGGACAACGTCACCGATGCCGGACAGCTGGCAACCATCAAGGCGGCAGTGGCGGCGGCGGCAGGCATTGATGAAGCCCGGGGCGACCAGGTGGTGGTGGAATCCATCGCTTTTGATCACACCTACGCTGAACAGCAAAATGCGGAATACTCCAAGGCGACACAATTGGAATGGTACTTCCGCATCGGCAGCATAGCCCTCGGAGTGTTGGTGCTGATCGGGTTGCTGTGGTATTTCTCGCGGCTGATGCGCAACCTGCGCCTTGCTTCTCGCGCGGCCTGGCAGCCCATCCTCAGGCCGGTGAGCGAAGTGGCGGCGCTGGCACAGCCCAGCGCGACTGCCATTGGCGCCGGAGCCACCTCGCCCATGGCGCAGATCGAAGCCGGCCTGTCGCAATCTCAGGGCATGGGTGGCCTTCCTGCGGGACAGCCCCGGCAGGCCACGCAGGTTGAACAGGATGTGCTGGTGGAAATTTCGAAACCGCGCGCCCGGCATACAACCAATCCCGAGGATGAGGAACGCGCCAAGGTCATTTCGAAACTGGCCGAGGAGAACCCGGCCACGGTGGCAGAAATCATTCAACTCTGGCTGAGTGAGGACGAAAAGCGCAATGGCTGATTCAATGAATGGACCGGTGAGCGGAATGGACAAGGCCTGTGCTGTGTTGCTCAGCCTGGGGGTTGATTTATCCTCCAAGGTACTGCAATACCTGACTGAGGCCGAAATTGAACGCGTGCTGCTTGCTCTGGGTCGCACTGGCCCCATCCCTCCCGAAGTCCGGTCAGTGGCCCTTGAAGAGGCATGTGAGTTCAGTATGGCCGATAACACCCTGCGCGGGGGAGGGGTGGAGTACAGCCGGCAGCTTCTGGCGCGGGCGGTGGGGCCAAGGCGCGGCGCCGAGATCCTCGAGCGTATCTCGGTACACCAGCAGATGTCTTCTTTCGAAATGCTGCGCAACGCCAACCCGCAGGAAGTGGCCGCTCTTTTACAGGATGAGATGCCTCAGACGATTGCCCTGGTGCTCTCTTACCTGGAGGCAAAGGTGGCGGCAGACATTCTCACCAATATGCCCAAAGAACTGCAAATCGAGGTCACCCTGCGCCTGGCGATGATGGACCGCGTTTCACCGCAGGTGGTGCAGGTAGTGGAGCGTAACCTGAAGAACAAACTTTCGCGGGTGATCAGCGAAGCCGATTTTCGCGCCACGGGTGGGGTCTCTTTTCTGGTCAAAATGCTCAACCAGGTAGATCGGGGCGTGCAAAAGACGATTTTTGAGGCTCTGGAAACGACCAATCCTAAACTGGTGGAAGAGATCCGCGCCAACATGTTCACCTTTGACGATCTGGCTAAACTGGATGACCGCGCCATCCAGCGCGTCTTGCGAGATATCAACAAAGCAGACTTGGCAATGGCGCTTAAGGCGGCCCCTGAACGGCTTAAGGAGAAGATTTACGGCAACCTTTCCGAGCGGGCGCGCGAAAACCTGAAGGAAGAGATCGAAATTCTGGGCCCGCAGCTGGCGAAAAATGTGTATGCCGCCCAGCGGAAGATTGTGGATGCGGTGCGCGCTCTGGAAGAGGCGGGGGAGATTGTGATCGGCGGCGGAGGAGAATATGAGATTATCCAGTAAGGTGATTCGCGGGGCGGCCGGGGAAGAAGTGCGGGCGTGGGAGCCATTCGACCTGAACGGGCCCGGGGAGTCTGGGCAGGAAGTGCAGGTAGAGGAAATCCTTGCCCTCTTTTGCGGGCCGCGGCGCGTGCAGTCCACCGGAGGTGTGCTCTACCCGGCCTCGCTGGAGCCGCAGGTGACCGTTTGGACCCCCGAAGAACTGGTTCAGGTCCCGCCTTTTGAACCGATGGAGTGGGAAACAGGTGTGGAAGGGCCTGGCCGCACCGAGTTGGAAGAAAAATCTCCCCTGTCGTTTGCCAGCGAGGCGGACGCCCAGAATGAGGTTCTGGAGATGCTCGCCCAGGCGCGTGCGCGGGCTGAAGAAATCATCCTCCAGGCAGAACAATCGGCAGACGAACTGCTTGCACAGGCTCAGGCAGAGATTCAACGGGCGGTGGAGGAAGGATACCGCGAGGGCCAGGAACGGGCACTGGCCGAGGCGCGGTCAGCCATCGAATCGGCCAGGGCGACGGTGGAGGAAGTCAACGAATGGCGTGCCCAGATGCTGGCGCAAAGCGAACCTCTGGTGGTTGACCTGGTGCGCCAGATTGCCCGTTCGATGTTCGGAAACGGAGTAGAGCTGGATAGCCACCTTCTGCAGGCCAACCTGGAACGAGCGCTGGAAAACGCCCGTTCGCTGGGAGATCTGATCCTGTATCTGAACCCGGCCGACTCGGAGAAGCTGGAAGCGGCCTGGCGCGAAAACCAGGAATTGCGCACCGGAAACCGGATTCAGATCATCCCTTCTGCCGGGATCAAACCGGGCGGTTGCTACATTCAGGGTGCGATGGGGAGCGTGGATGCCCGGGTAGAAACCCAGCTCGACGCGGTGCTGAAGGTCTTTGATGAGCAGGATGAACCGGGAGAAGAGGTCCATTAATGGATGCGCAACTTCCTGATCTGACGCGCTATATGACCCGCCTGGCTCACCTGAACCCGGTGCTTGTTTCGGGACGGGTGGTGCAGGTGATCGGCCTGACGGTGGAGGTCATCGGTTTGAACTGCCAGATCGGTGAGGTTTGTGAAATTCACACCGGAGAGGCCCGCTCTTTGCTGGCCGAAGTGATTGGATTCCGCAATGACCGCCTGCTGCTGATGCCTCTGGGCGGATTGGAGGGCATTAAACCAGACAGCACGGTTACCCCGGTCTCAAAAGCTTTCAAGGCGCCGGTGGGGCATTCTCTGCTGGGGCGTGTGCTCGATGGACTCGGCCAGCCGATTGATGGCGGCGGCCCTCTGGAGGCGGTGGAGTGGGTCTCCACGAACCGCCCTGCGCCTCATCCTTTTCGGCGGCCTCCAGTGGTCGACCCGCTGGTGACGGGAGTGCGCGTGATCGATGGAATGCTGACCTGCGGTAAGGGTCAGCGTATGGGCATTTTTGCCGGCTCGGGGGTTGGAAAGTCAACCTTGCTTGGGTCTATTGCGCGGAATGCTCGCAGCGATGTTTCGGTGATTGCGTTGATCGGAGAACGCGGGCGGGAGGTGCGCGAATTCCTGGAGCGTGACCTGGGTGAGGAAGGCCTGAGAAACTCGGTGGTGGTGGTCTCAACATCCGACCAGCCCGCCCTGGTCCGGCTCAAAGCGGCCTCGGTGGCGATGACCATTGCCGAGTATTTCCGGGATTGCGGCCTGGATGTTACCTTTATGATGGACTCGGTGACCCGCTTTGCCATGGCTCAACGCGAAATTGGCCTGTCCATTGGCGAGCCGCCTGCCAGCAAGGGGTATACCCCTTCGGTCTTCGCCATGCTGCCACGCCTGCTCGAACGCGCCGGGCGCAGTGAGCGAGGCTCGATCACCGGCTTTTTCACTGTACTGGTGGAAGGGGATGACTTCAATGAACCCATCTGTGACGCCGTGCGTGGAATTCTCGACGGCCACATCATCCTCAGCCGCACCCTGGCGGCGCGGAATCACTACCCGGCGATCGACGTGCTCAACAGCGTCAGCCGTGTGATGCCGGCTCTGGTCAGTAAAGAACACCTGGGGCTGGCAGCCAACGCACGAAAACACCTGGCTACCTACGAAAAAGCACGCGACCTGATCAATATTGGCGCCTATGTGGCCGGTACCGACCCGAATATTGATCTGGCCATTCAGGTGATGCCCAATCTGACCGCATTTCTACAGCAGGGACGAGATGAGGTCAGTTCTCTGGAAGAAACCCTGGATTTTCTGCGCTTCGCGAACGGGGTGGATGGAGCAGAGGTTTGAAATTTTGATTAAGGAGAAATGTCTATGCCTCCTGCTTTCAGTTTACAAAGTGTGCTGGATGTCAGACATAACCGGGTAGAAGCCCTGGAAATTGAGCTGGGCAGATTGCTGGCCATGCAGTTGAACGCTCAAAACCTGCTCGCCGGGTTGTGTGAAACGCAAAAGGATTTAATGAACCATCTGGCTGAGGCTCAGCAAGGGGAGATAGACCTTTTCAAGATTCGCGTCTTGCACGATGATCTTCGAGTTGTGGGAGAGCGCATGGAAACGGTCAAGGAGGAATTATCCCGGCTGGAAATGCAGATCGAAAAGAAGCGCAGAGATCTGGTGGCTGCCCGACAGGAGGAGGAAACCCTGCAGATTCTCCGGCGAAAACGCCTGGAGGCATACCAGGCCGAACAGGAGCGGCTGGAAATGGCCTTCCAGGATGATCTTTATATTGCGCAGGCGTTCCGTCAGCGTTACCAGGAGATATAAATGCCAATCAACGATGCAATTTTTACAGGTCAGTTCAATGCAGTTATTACCCGGCTCACCTTTGAGCTGATGCAGCGCCTGCTGGAAAAAGTGTCGCAGGGTGAGGAAAATCGTTCCTCTTCTCCGGTAAGGGCTAAGACTGCTGGAGAAAGTTCTTCCGCCACAGCACCCCAGGCCAGCGGTGATTTTGCCAGTCTGATCCAGCAGGCGGCTGAGAAGTATGGCGTGAATCCGGCGCTGGTTCAGGCGGTGATTAAGGCGGAATCGAATTTCAATCCGAGGGCGACCTCATCTGCCGGGGCGATGGGTTTGATGCAACTCATGCCTGGCACCGCGCGCGGGCTGGGCGTTTCTGATCCGTATGACCCGGCCCAGAACATCGACGGCGGGGTGCGCTTTCTGAGCGGTTTGCTGAGGCGTTATCAGGGTGATGTCCGCCTGGCGCTGGCGGCCTACAATGCAGGGCCGGGGGCAGTCGACCGGTATCAGGGGATTCCACCCTATCGCGAAACTCAGGTGTATGTACAGCGAGTGCTGGGGCTGTACGAATCATTAAACGAATGGCAGAGGTGAAAGCATGAGCACTTCTTTTCTTGTGGATCAGGCGCTGGATGTGGCCAGGCGGGCTCTGGATGGACTCAGCCTGCGTCAGCAGGTCATCAGTCGCAACCTTGCCAATGTGGATACTCCTGGCTATCAGGCGCAGCAGGTTGATTTCGAGAGCGCTCTGAAACGGGCTGTGAGCAAGACGAAAAGCCTGCCCCTGACCACAACCAGCCATACTCATCTGGCCTCTCCCACATCGTCGATCGGTTTCCAGGTGTCTGCACGTCCGGGAGGCAGTTTTCGGGCCGATCAGAACAATGTGGATATTGATGTTGAACTGACCGAAATGTCGGAGGCAGGGATCGCTTACCAGGCGATTACCCAGTCGGTCAGCAAAAAACTGCAATTGCTTAAGACAATTGCGAACTCGAGGTGATGCATGGTCGAAGTATTTTGTATCCCGGCCCGCGCCTCTCCGGCTTCAACCTCGCCTCTCTCCAGAACTCAACCGGTAAACCGCAGCGAGGAGATGGGTGAGGCAGGAAGCTTCGGAGAGGTGCTGAAGGCCAAAGAGAAGGAGCAGGCCGAAGCTGAAGCGGCCTCTGTGCCAGTCATCGTCCAGCCGCTTTTACAACAGGCCCCCCCACCAGGAGAGATGCCACCCGGGCCAGTCGATTCTTCCATGGATCCCGGCATTTCGGTGGGGCAGAGTGTGGCTTTTCCGACAACCGCCGTGAAGGCCGCTGTGGATGACCTGCCGGTGGGAGATTCCCCCATTGGGAATGGCGGTTCGAAGGGTGAAACCCCGGTTGAGGAGGGGGTTATCTCTTTGCCGAACCAGCCTGAAGCTACTGTTCCTCTAGAAGGGGCGGCCGCGGGTGAGGCAGAACCAGCCGGGACAGAAAAACCGGCAACACAGGTGGCGGATCAGTTTTCTCGCGCGCTTGAGCTGCTGGATGCCGATGACGGTAAACCCTCCGCACCTTCCGCGGGGGGCGTTTCGGGCGCGGGTGAGGTGGAGAAGGCAACCGCCGATGGGGCCGGGCCAGCCTTGAAGACCTCAACCCAGGCTGTGAGTCCCTCCCGGGCCGTAAAACCCGAAGAGCGCCCCAGAGAAGATGCCCCAGCCATCGATGGGACAACGATGGCACAGGCGGCGGGAAAGCCCGAAGTTGAAGGCCATTCCGCCCGGTTTGAAGCCAGACCCGTCCAGCCTTCGATGGTTGAAAACGTGCATCAGGTGGCGCGTGCTGTGGAGGCTTCTATCCAGAGCGGGAAGAATTTCATTCGTTTACAGCTCCACCCTCATGAACTCGGCGGGCTCGATGTCCGCCTGGTGAGCACGGCTCAGGGGGTGAGTGTCACGGTCTTTGCGGATCAGGCCAGCACCGGGCGGCTGCTTGAGATGCAGATCGATCAGTTGCGTCAGACCCTTGCCGATGCAGGGGTGCAGCTTGCTCACCTCGATGTACACGCGCAGGCTCAACCGGGCCAGCAGCAAAGCTTCAATCAGACGCCGCGCCGGTTTTTTTATGCGCACAGTGAAGCCACGAACGATGAGGACATTTCGGGGATGATCCCGGCTCTTTCTCCAGCAGTTGGTCTGGGGCATCGGGTGGACTATCAGGTTTAACAGAAAAGGAGGTCTGGATGTCAGTGCAATCTGTAACAGGTGTGCCCTCAACGGGGAATGCTCAACCCCTTCAGGGAAACCGGGCCGTGCTGGACGGCGACGTGTTCATGAAAATGTTGATGGCCCAGTTGACCCACCAAAATCCGCTTGAGCCGCTGAAAGATGCAGAAATGATGTCGCAATTTACCCAGCTCAATTCAGCGCAGGAGCTGCAGTCGATGCGAGTACTACTTGATCAGATGGTTTCCGCGAACCGCATCGGGTACGCTGCCAGTCTGATCGGAAAAACCGTACGGCTCAACCGCGAAGATGGGACGCTCCTGGAAGGTGTGGTTACCGGGGTGAACGTGGAGAAGAATAAGGTGTACGTGCAGATCGGAAGCGAGAAAGCTCCACTGGATCAGGTGGTTGAGATCAAGGGGAAGTAAATATGGGCGAACCTTTCCATGTTCAGCTCGATCGGGTAAACCAGCGTGAACCTCAACCTCAACGGGCGACGGGAGCACATCAGGCGGGAGATTCTCCAACCTTTGCGAAAGTGCTTTCGCAGACTCAGCAGGTGCGGTTCTCCAATCATGCCCAACAGCGGCTGGAAAAACGCCACCTGCAGCTCAGTGAGGAAAACGTCTCACGCCTGGCGGAAGCGATTGATAAAGCCGAAAAACGCGGCGGGAAGTCTTCCCTGGTGCTTGTGGACGACCTGGCGTTCATCGTCAATGTGCGCGATCGGCTGGTGGTGACCGCCTTAGATGCCAGCCAGCGCGGCGAAGGCGTGTTTACCCAGATTGATAGCGTTGTGTTTGCCGATCCTTTGCAGTCGCGCTCGGGCGTTGACCTCAAGGGATAGGGATCAGGGTCTGTTTTAAATTTTTCAAACCATTCACACCACAGGCCGGCCCTCCTGGAGGAAGCCTGTGAAAAACCGAAAGGAGATTCAATCATGTTACGCTCAATGTTTACCGCCATCAGCTCGCTTAACCTGCATCAGAGTTATCTGGATGTGGTGGCCAACAACCTTGCAAATGCGAATACCATTGGTTACAAAACCAGCCGGGTGCTCTTCCAGGATCAGTTTTATCAGATGCTCAACCCGGGGTCTGGCCCGGCCGCTAACCTGGGGGGAACCAACCCCATCCAGGTTGGACTGGGCGTAAAGACGGGGTACATTTCTCCCATTTTCACTCAGGGAGCGCTTCAGGCTACGGGGAGGAACCTCGATCTGGCCATTCAGGGAGACGGGTTCTTTGTGTATGATCAGGGAGCCCAGCGCCGGTATTCTCGTGAGGGTTCGCTCACCCTCGACTCGGCGGGCATTCTGGTCAATGCCAGCACCGGGTTACGCGTTCAGGGGTGGATGGTGAATGCTTCTGGCGTGGTAGATACCAACCTGCCGCCCGGAAATATTCAAATTCCCCAGAACCGCACCATTGCCCGCGCCACGCAGAATGCCATCTTTGGCGGCAACCTCAGTGCGGACGCTCTGGTGGGTGATTCGGTGGATACGACTATGGGGATTTATGACTCGCTGGGCCAGCTGCATACGGCGACGGTCACCTTCACCCGCACGGGCGCCAACACCTGGTCGTGGGCAGCCACCGCGCCGGCAGGAGCCGCCGGAAATGGCACCATTACCTTTGATGCCAATGGCCACTATGCCTCCAGCACTGGCTCGGTGTTGAGCGTGCCGGGGAGCGCCGGGGCGAACCCGATCAATGCAACCCTTGACCTGACCAGCCTGACCATGCTTTCTGCCCCTACCAGCACCGCAGTGACCAGCCAGGATGGCCTGGCGGCTGGCAGCATTACAGACGTATATATTACCCCCAATGACGGAGCCATCTTCCTGGTGTATTCCAATGGGATGAGAGAGCAGGTAGGGCAGATTGCGGTGGCGCGTTTCACCAACCCCGCCGGTCTGATCCACACCGGCTACACCATGTTCCAGCAGGGGTTGAATTCGGGCGATCCCCAGATCGGGGCGGCCAATTCCGCCGGGCGCGGGGCGATTGCCGCCGGTTATCTGGAAGGCTCGAATGTGGATATGGCCCAGGAATTCACCAACATGATCCTCGCTCAGCGGGGTTTTCAGGCCTCGTCACGAGTGATCACGACTTCGGATGAAATTATTCAGGAACTGGTCAACCTGAAACGGTAATTCGGGTTAATGGGCGGGCAGGGAAGATGCAGAAGGCCCTGCCCGCCTTATCCACTTAAGGTGTTCATAAAACGCTGGTATGGTGACACCCTCTCCCCCTCTGGCAGTTACCCCGCTTGACCCGGCGCAACGATACGACCTGGCGTTCAAACCTTTCACACGGGTAACGGCTGAAATTCTCCACGTGAGTGAGGCACAGGCTGTGCTTTCGGTTGACGGTTACCCGATGGTGGCGCAGCTTACCTCTCCAGAGCAGGCGGCCGCCCTGCGCGGCCAGAAAACCGCCCGGTTCATCGTGTCGCAGGTATCTCCGCAAGAGGTAACCCTGAAGCTGGTCTCGAGTGCTCCCCTGGCGGCAGATTCTGCCGGGCAGGAACTGGCCGCACATGTGCTCGGTCAGTTCGGTTTACCTGAAGACTCCTCAAACCTGACGCTGGCACGGGCGATTTTAAACCAGGGTCTGCATGTATCTGCTGATCTTTTCCGCAGCCTGCGTGCGGCTCTGGATGGACTGGGGGAGTGGGGAGAAACAGAGGCTGGTCTGGCCGCCGCAATGAGCGCGGCAGGGCTTCCAATTTCCCCTGAAAGCCTGGCATTGATGCTTCGCCAGCAACGTTCACTGGCAGAAGGGATACCCGAACTGGTGACTCGGTTAAGGCAGTTGCTCATGGAGAAACCAATCACCGGGCCGCTCAAGGAGATGTTACTTTCTTCGTTGCAGTTCTTTGAGGAGGTTTTTGTTCAATGGGATGCGGCCCCGGCTGAGCTGGCGGCCCGTCTCGGGCGGGCAGTGCAACTTCTTGGGTCTTCCCTTGAGTATCATCTTGAGGCACAGGTGAGCTCAGGCTCTCCCCTCTGGCCAGAAAAGAGCCTGATCACCCTGGGGCGTTTACAGGCGCTGCTGGTCGAGAACGGTCATGAAGAGGTTGCCGGGGCGATCAAGGCGTTTCTGGATGATCTGCGGCCACTCCAGTTGCTTAACTCGGCCGAAAATGCGCGCCATGGAGAGACTTTACAATTTTTACTCCATCTGCCTGGAGGGGATGAGGCCTCGGAGCGCTGGTTTGAGGCGCGCCTGCATATCACCCGCCAGTCTGGAAGAGGGGCGGGAACGGGGCACCTCGGTTCTACCGGGCTTACCATTCAGGTGGAATTGGAGCCTGGACAGATGATGCAGGTAGAGTTAATCCTGATGGAAAAAAGAATCCGCGCAGTCATTACCGCGCCGGAGGCAGAGCTTGCGGTAAAGGCGGAGAAGGAACTACCCTCGCTTCAGGCCGGGCTGGAGCATCTGGGGTATATCTTCCAGGGGGGGCAAATTACTGTGGGAACCCCCGAAAAGATTGGCCAGTTACCTGTGACAACCCCGGCTTCGAAGAAACTGCACGCCATTGACCTGGAGGTTTGAAGTTGGTCTACCGCAGGCTCAAAGTCAAGGAGTATGCTCCAGGTGAGAAAAGGGCGGGGAAACCGGCCCCACTGACTGCCACGGCCCTACAGTATGATGGAGCGCGGGACGCCGCTCCCCGGGTAGTGGCCAGCGGGAAACGAAAGATGGCCGAACAGATTCTGGCCCTGGCTCGCCAGAATCACATCCCGATACATGATGATCCCGTCCTGGCGGCGGCGTTATCGAGCGTACACGTGGGGGAGGAAATCCCCCCGGAGCTGTATCAGGTGGTGGCTGAAGTGCTGGCGTATATCTATCGGGTGGCTGGCCGCTCGCCTGACCGGGATTCTTTCTAGCAGGCTCCTCGATTTCCAGGGGGTGCCACCTGCTGCTGCGAGAAAGGGTTTCGGGCGGTGTGGCCTGCCGTGAGGCGCTTCAGGATGGAAGACTGCGGTATTTTTGGAGGTTGACCGAGGCAATGTATGGCAGGTTGCGCCCTTTTTCGTCGATATCCAGGCCGTAACCGACCACAAACTCATCGGGGATGGAGAATCCGCAGTAATCGATATGGATGTTCTTCTTATGGCGATCGGGTTTATCCAGCAGGGCGCAAATCCGCAGGCTGCGCGGGTTGCGGTCGAGGAGGATCTTTCGCACGGTGTGGATGGTCAGGCCGGTATCGATGATATCGTCCACCAGGATCACATCCCAGCCGGCGATGCTGGCTTTATGGTCGTGGTCAATGCGGACGAAACCGGAGCTTTCACTGCCCGAGTAGGAAGAGACCGACATGAAATCCATGGTCAGGGGGCGATGGATGCGGCGCATCAGATCGGTAATGAACATGACGCTCCCCCTGAGCAGACCGAGGAGCATCAGTTTTTCTGAGTCCTGATAATCTTCGGTGATTTCCATGCCCAGCTGGGTGACGCGTCTCTCGATCTGTTCAGGGGTGATCAGGATTTTATCGATAAAATCATAACGGAAATTGGTAGGCAGCCCCATATCGGTCTCCTCTTGCACCTGTTGCTTGTCAGTGTGAATGACCTTCCCGCACGCTCCAAAGCGGATGTGACCGGAATGGTGTATTTTTATCATACTTATGCCGGTATGGGTATGGATCAGGGGGAATCACTTAACCGGCAGGGGGCTCGGCGACCTCAGCCTGAAGGAACTCGTTTCTGGCCGGGGTGGGCAGTCGGGCCGCCCCAATTACCAGTAGAATCCCGATCACATAAAACGCGATATTCATCAGGAAGGGTAAATTGCGGTTGATCGAAGACAGCAACCCTCCGATCCAACCGAAGGGCGAGGTAAGCGCCACCTGAATCACGAGGAGCAGGGCGAGAATGCGGGCGCGCTCCTCCGCGTCGACGGTCACGACGAGCATTCGGTCGATTTGCGTGCCCAGTACGGCGTAACTGCAGGTTTCGATCAGAACGGAAAGCAGGAGCAGGAGATAGCTTTTTTCGGGGATGGTGATCAGTAACGCCTGAGCCAGAATATACCCTCCCAGCCCCAGCAGCATGGGGTTGCGGAAGTGCATGGAGCGAACCCGCGGAATGACAATAAAGAAGAAAAGGAGCATGACCACTGAGCGGGCAAAGGGGTAAAGGGCGATATGTTCAGGAGGGATGCGTAACTTTGCAGTCACCAGGATCGACCAGAACGCCCCGCTGACGGTGTTGGCGATGCTCATGACCAGCATGATGCCGAGGGTGTAGAGCGTCTGTGGGGTGGCGAGAATCTGGCGCAACACTCCGCGATACTCTCCCAGCATAGACCACAGGCTCTGACTGCGAGTCTCTTGCATGCGGATCATTCCCTGACGAGTTTCAGTGACCATGGCGTTCATGATGAGGAATTTTGCGGTCATCATCACGCAGGCAAAGAGATATAAACCGCGCATGGTGGGCACCAGCCCAAATTGATTGATAAGCACCCCGGCGAGTGGAGCAAAGAAGACCGCCAGCTGCCCGGCGATGTAAATCCACGCGTAGATGTCTACCAGCAGGTCGGGGTCGGTGTCTTCGACCAGGACGCAACTCCAGGAGTTATGTGTAATGCGCCAGAGCGAATTGATGATGGCGGCAACGACGAAGTAGGTAAAGTTCTGGGCGATGGCCCAGATGAAGGTAGGAACCGACCAGGAGAGGATATCGAAGATCAGGGTGGTGCGCTTCCGGCCCAGTTTATCGGTGATCACCCCGCTGAGCAGTGAAAAGAGGATCTGGCCCACCAGACCGATGCTGACGATGAGACCGATTTGTGAATCGGTGAGGCCGAACGCCAGCATATAAATTGAAACGTAAGGGGCGTACAGGTTGTAGGGAATGCCCCACAGAGGCTCGGTAAGGACTGCCCCGCGAGCATTGCCGGTCAGGTTTTTCAGTGTAAGGATGAGCGGATGGCTGGATAATTTCATATAATGAGGAAATGGGATCGATCACGAGATACCATCCATTGTAATCTGTTTCACAAATGGGAGATGCTTTTTTAAGGTGAACTCGAGCGCGCTCATCCGATCGGGTGATTCGGGGTGGATTTTATGGACACCCCGCTTGCCCCTGGGAATGGAGCGGAGTATACTAAAAATGGACTTTTTCGATGGTATTCACTCAAGGAGGCACTCCCATGATAAACACTGCGCGACATATTCTGGAGGTCAAGGGGCCCGATGTGTGGTCGATCTCACCGGACGCAACTGTGTACGATGCCCTGCGCATGATGGCCGATAAAGACGTGGGAGCCCTGCTGGTGATGGAAGGCGACCGGCTGGTGGGAATTATCTCTGAGCGAGATTACGCCCGAAAGGTGATTCTGGTGGGAAAAACTTCGCGGGATACGCTGGTGCGGGAGATCATGAGCAGCAATGTGTACACGATTCATCCGGATCAGACCGTAGAAGAGGCCATGGAGATCATGACCAACCGCCGGGTGCGTCATCTACCTGTGGTGGCCGAGGGGCACGTTTTTGGGGTGATCTCGATCGGCGATGTGGTGAAAAACATCATCTACCGGCAACGCGAGATGATCAAAAATCTAGCTTCAAAGTCTAAGGAATAAAAGGGCGAATGAGGGGATGTCTTTGATCAGCCCTTGACAGGACAGAGAGGGCAGGTATAATTTGGCCGGCAGTAAGGTGTGAGGAATACCGTTTCCTCGCTGCGATAAAGTGGGCGGGAAAATTCCCTCAAAAACCTCTTGACAAGCAGTGAGAAACGCGTATAATAAAACACGCCCAACACGAAAGAGATCTTGCCGAAAAGCGGATCGATAACAAGTGAACAAGGGGTTTCGGACCCGAAAGCATCATGGACGGAAGCCGATGTCAACGCAGTGATGAGAAGGCATCGGAATTTTTGTCGGCTGTGGTGAAGGGTTCGAGAGAAGCGCACCTTAACAATTGAAGAGTGGTAAGGAAGGAAGCGAGGGTCCTGGATGAAGAAGGAATGGATCCCACTTGAGAGAGTGGGTAAAACGCGATAATGCGGAGAGTTTGATCCTGGCTCAGGATGAACGCTGGCGGCGTGCCTAATACATGCAAGTCGGACGGAGTTATCAGAGATGATGGCTCAGTGGCGAACGGGTGAGTAACGCGTTGGTGACCTGCCCCGAAGAGCGGGATAACAGATCGAAAGGTCTGCTAATACCGCATGAGCTCTCACGGGTTAGAGGGGTGAGAGGAAAGGCCGAAAGGCGCTTTGGGAGGGGCCTGCGTCCCATCAGCTAGTTGGCGGGGTAAGAGCCCACCAAGGCGATGACGGGTAGGGGGCCTGAGAGGGTGACCCCCCACAATGGAACTGAAACACGGTCCATACACCTACGGGTGGCAGCAGTAGGGAATATTGGGGAATGGGCGAAAGCCTGACCCAGCAACGCCGCGTGCGCGAAGAAGGCCTTCGGGTTGTAAAGCGCTTTTCTCAGGGATGAGGAAGGACAGTACCTGAGGAATAAGTCTCGGCTAACTACGTGCCAGCAGCCGCGGTAACACGTAGGAGACGAGCGTTATCCGGATTTACTGGGTGTAAAGCGCGTGTAGGCGGCGAGGTAAGTTGGATGTGAAAGCTCCTGGCTTAACTGGGAGAGGTCGTTCAAGACTGCCTGGCTAGAGTGCAGCAGAGGGGAGTGGAATTCCGAGTGTAGCGGTAAAATGCATAGATATTCGGAAGAACACCAGTGGCGAAGGCGGCTCTCTGGGCTGCAACTGACGCTCAGACGCGAAAGCTAGGGGAGCGAACGGGATTAGAGACCCCGGTAGTCCTAGCCGTAAACGATGTGAACTAGGCGTAGGCGGGTTGAAATCCGACTGTGCCGGAGCGAACGCGATAAGTTCACCACCTGGGGACTACGGCCGCAAGGTTAAAACTCAAAGGAATTGACGGGGGCCCGCACAAGCAGCGGAGCGTGTGGTTTAATTCGATGCTACACGAAGAACCTTACCAGGGTTTGACATGCAAGTGGTAGGGAAGCGAAAGCGGACCGACCCTTCGGGGAGCTTGCACAGGTGTTGCATGGCTGTCGTCAGCTCGTGTCGTGAGATGTTCGGTTAAGTCCGCTAACGAGCGCAACCCATGCCGTGTGTTACAAGTGTCACACGGGACTGCCGGTCTTAAGCCGGAGGAAGGTGTGGATGACGCCAAGTCAGCATGACCTATATATCCTGGGCTACACACACGCTACAATGGCCGGTACAATGGGTCGCGAAACCGCGAGGTGGAGCCAATCCAGAAAGCCGGTCTCAGTTCAGATTGCAGTCTGCAACCCGACTGCATGAAGACGGAGTTGCTAGTAACCGCAGGTCAGCCATACTGCGGTGAATACGTTCCCGGGCCTTGTACACACCGCCCGTCACGTCATGGGAGCTGGTAACACCTGAAGCCGGTATTCTAACCCGTAAGGGAGGGAGCCGTCGAGGGTGGGACTGGTGACTGGGACGAAGTCGTAACAAGGTAGGAGTACCGGAAGGTGCGCCTGGATCACCTCCTTTCTAGGGAGGTTGGGGAGCAGGGCTGAGGCCCGGCTCTCAAACCTTGGAAGACAAACAAGACCCCTGTGAACGGTCGCGGGGGCGAAGGGAGCCTCGGCTCATCTTCCTTATCACTCTTCAGTTGTTGAGGTGCGCACTCGTTCTTCGAGTGTCGCGAGGCCTCTACGAAAGCGTAGAAGACCCGCGAGGCTGGAAGAACAGCCTACGCAGCACGTTAACAAAGGAATAGCTGAGAGAAAGGCGCATCAAGCAAGCCGAGAGAGAAGGAAAGGAAGAGTACGGGAGGTCTCCGTACGACGTGACAAAGCTACGAAGGCTTACGGGGGATGCCTTGGTGCCAGGTGCCGAAGAAGGA
>Ga0226835_1000942_pt1 | contig 20621 bp, 20 predicted proteins | sample LAC_MetaG_1_FD_163627 | JGI IMG/M metagenome (GOLD analysis project Ga0226835, IMG submission 163627) | Anaerobic ammonium oxidizing microbial communities from anammox membrane bioreactor (MBR) in UC Berkley, California, United States -... | ecosystem: Engineered > Bioreactor > Anaerobic >...
AAGCGCGTGAACGCAAATTGATCAGTTCCATCCGCCTGGAATTGGATCATCTGATCGAAGCGGGTATGTGGCTGGATGAAGTTTTCTACCACCGCATTCTGAACGAATTCAGCGAATAACCCGCCTGTTCCTTTCTCCATTCTCCATCACTCTGCATTCATCCTTCATCCTTTATGCCCGTCATCTCCGTCGAAAACCTTTCCAAATCCTACCGCCTCGGCCAGATCAACACCGGGACCTTCTCGCGCGATCTTGAAGCCTGGTGGGCGAGACTGCGCGGCAAGCCCAATCCGCACCTGCGCATCGGCGAGACCGACCACGGCAACCGCGATGGGGAGGAACTCTGGGCGCTGCGTGATGTCAGTTTCACAGTACAGCAGGGCGAAGTATTGGGCATCATCGGGCGCAACGGCGCGGGAAAAAGCACCCTGCTCAAGATACTCTCACGCGTCACCGCGCCCACCAGCGGCAGGATCCGGGTCAAGGGACGCGTCGCCAGCCTGCTCGAAGTCGGCACCGGGTTCCATCCCGAATTGACCGGGCGTGAGAACGTCTATCTCAACGGCGCCATCCTGGGGATGACCCGCCAGGAGGTGACCCGCAAGTTCGACGAGATCGTGGACTTCGCCGGGGTCGAGAAGTTCATTGACACCCCCGTCAAGCGCTATTCCAGCGGGATGTATGTGCGTTTGGCCTTTGCGGTCGCGGCGCATTTAGACCCCGAAATCCTGGTGGTGGACGAAGTCCTGGCGGTGGGAGACGCCGAGTTCCAGAAGAAGTGCCTGGGCAAGATGGGCGAGGTGGCGCAGGGAGGCAGGACGGTGCTGTTTGTGAGTCATAATTTAAATGCTATAAAGATATTGTGTTCTAGAGCAGTTTTGATTTCGCTGGGTGAAATTAGTGCGTGTGGGTCAACCGATGTGATAGTTGAAGAATACATTGAAAATACTTCAGGGTCTAAAAATCTTGGAAGTTATTTTACAAATCAACATAGTCAAAAAGATCAAGATGGTTTTCGGTTAATAGGAGTTAATGTCATTTCTGAAAATAATAGTATTAGGGGTAGTTTTAATAGCAATGAAAATATTTATATAGAAATTGCGTTTGAAATAGAGAAACCGATTCCTGATTTATCAGTTGGTTTTGATTTACAAAATTCCGATGCTTCGATTTTGCTTAGGTCATTGCATACAGATCAATCTACTGACAAACAATTAACACAAAAACCTGGGGTAAACAAATGGAAGTGTAAAATTCCTCAAGGCTTCTTAAATTCCGGAAAATATTTAATTGCACCTAAAATAGGAATACATAATCTGAAATGGATAGTCAACGAAAGCGCGAAAATATCATTTGATGTTAGCTTAAATCATGGAGTATCTCCATATTGGTCATCTTATCGAAATAATCGTGGTGGTTACATAGCACCTATATTAAATTGGGAATCGGCAAATTCATAATTGTGATGTTGAAAATGAAAAATATTACAAAAAACATAAAAAAAATACTAAATTTTGATCGTGGATTTAACAAAGTTACGAACTTAGCCTGGCAAAATCAGAGAGACCTAATAGATAATATTAAACCTGTTATTTTTGATGTTGGCGCAAATGTGGGGGATATTACATATCTTTATCGCCAATTATTTCCTGAAGCAATCATTCATACGTTTGAGCCAACGCCAAGCTTATATAGTTTACTGTGCCATCGCAATGATACTGATTTTCGAGTTATTTGTAATCAGTTGGCTATAGCTGATGATGAACGTTTATCAATTTTTAATATTAACAAATCTTTAGCGACAAACTCGCTTCACCTTTCGCACCCTGCGGCAAATGAACTTTGGGGTGAGAACTTATTAGATATTCAAGATCAGATAGAAGTAACGGTAACGACTATAGATCAATATTGTAAATTAAACTCAATCGAACATATTGATATTGTTAAATTAGACATTCAAGGTTCTGAGTATGATGCATTGATTGGAGCCAAGAACATGTTGAAAGACCAAAAAATTTCATTAGTATACACAGAGATTATCCTTGCTGATACGTATGTTGATCAAAAAAAGTTACACGAGTACTTGGAGTTGATGGATGGCTTCGGTTATATTGTGTTCAACATTTATAATCCGAAAATCCGTCAACAACAGATTGCACAAGCGGATTTTCTATTCGTTACGCCGCATATCCTATCATCCTTTCGTAAAAAGCAACGTAAATCTTATATACAAGGTGGTTAGCAAAGTGAAAAATATATTTACTATTCTTTTGAATAAATGTTCTAATTCAATTAAATCCATAAATCCATTTAAGGGTCAACACGGGCAAGATATTTGGGTTATCTTTGATATCATGAAGCTCAAGCGAGGAGGTTTCTTTATTGATCTGGCTGCAGCGGATGGCATAACAAATAGTAACACTTTTGTTTTAGAAAAATGGTTTGGTTGGAAAGGTATTTGTATCGAACCGAATCCGAATTATTTTGAAAAATTATCCAAACTGAGAAAATGTATTATCGACACTACAGTGATCAGTGATAAACGGGAAGTGGTTACTTTCAGGATCGATAATGGACAGCATGGCGGCATTGTTAGTGATGATACAAAGAACAAACCTAGCAAATTTATAAAAAAAACACAAACTATCATAAACATGGATGCTAAACCACTTTCGGATGTATTGATTAAACACAACGCGCCTTTGGTGATTGATTATTTTTCACTGGATATTGAAGGAGCGGAAGATCGCGTTGTACGTTCGATTGACTTTTCAAAATATAAATTTCGGTGTATGACTATTGAGAACCCTAGCTCGGAAACAAAGAGCCTCTTATTAGAAGCAGGATATTTGTTAGTAAAAGAACAAAACGGGGATGGGTTTTATATTCATCAATCATTAAAGAGATGAAAATTATCTTTTCTTCAGCACGAATAAAATCTCCATCCCGCGTATTTTATTCGACTAATCTCCAAAGTATCAATGGTATTAAACCAAGTATCCTGTTGGAAGATAACCCTGATCCATTACTTGTTGATTACTCCAAATATGATGTAGTATTATTTATGGGTTATGACCCGCAAGCGTTGTTAGCTAAGCAGCGAAACCCAGGCGTTTTAGTTGGAGTGATCGAACCCAGGGCTACGCAAAGGAATACTTTTGATGGGGTGGATTTTATAATCGTTAATTCACTAGAAGCAAAGGATTATTTCTCTCAATTCAACCGTAATATCTTTATGTATTATGCATACCCCCAGGTACCTCCTGCTCAATCTTGCCCAACGCAAAAGGAGAAATTGGTAATTGGCTATCATGGGAATAAGATTCATCTGGATGAGACCTTTCCTAGGATCACGGATGCTATCGAATTGTTAAATAAGGAAATGCCGGTCGAGTTTTGGGCTATGTACAATATCAAGCAGTTAGGCAAATGGGAGGCGCCAGAAAGAAAGCATTTAAAATTTAATGTGCTTCATATTCAGTATGAAGAAGAAAATTACGCACGGTACATGGCTCACGTTGATATTGGAATTGTTCCTCAGTTGATTCCGGTAAGTGAAAACAAGATTCTTAGATATTTGATTGGCTCCAAAGATCGAAGGTATCAGGAGAATGAAACCAATTACTTCCTCAGGTTTAAGGATACAACCAATATCGGCCGCCACCTGGTTTTTGCCCAATATGGGATCCCCGTTGTGTCCGATATGACTCCATCGTCTTGTAGTTTTATTGCTGATGGAGTTGATGGAATGATTGCATATTCAACGTCCGGTTGGCATAATGCGCTTACGAAATTGGCACACGATGCTGTATTGAGGAAAGAAATGGGCAAGAACTTCTTCCAAAAATATCTGAGCGTAGCAGCTATTGATTTAATGAACAAGAATCTCTTATGCTTTCTTGAAAAGATGATGAAAGACCGAAGTCCGCTTTCCGATATTGCATGATGGGAAAATGAACATGCCGAATAAAGATATTTCAAAGGTTTATCTTGCAGATATAAGAAAGCTTGCTTTTTTCCAAGAGCAAGCTACCCCATCTTATTGGGATGAGCATTGGCAAATTGATGACTTGGGAAACTACATTAGAAAAGTAAGATCCGATGGCACATTCATCCCATTAGTAAAAAAATACTTGCCTTTGGGCAGTACAATATTAGAGGGTGGATGCGGAAGGGGGCAGTTGGTACACGCACTCCAGTATCAAGGATATAAAGCAATAGGAATAGATAGTGCGTTGAAAACAGTCAACGAGGTTAAAAGAATAGCTCCCAACTTGGATATTCGGTATGGGGATGTGCGTAGTTTAGACATTGAGTCTAATTCACTGAATGGCTATATTTCAGTAGGCGTGATTGAGCATTTTTGGGAAGGATATCATGGGGTCTTGTCCGAGATGTATAGAACTCTCAAACTGGGAGGGTTTCTATTTGTATCCTTTCCTTCCCTATCGCCGCTTCGAAAATTAAAGATAAACCTTCACCTTTTTCCTTTTTCTACTAGTGCCTTGGCGGGACAGAAGGCGGATTTCTTCTATCAATATGCACTAGATTTTAAGACTGTAAGCAAAGAAATCTCTAATTTGGGGTTCAAGTTGTTAGAAATAAAACACTCAAATGGTATAAAGGGGTTTAAAGATGAAGTGATATTCTTTAGGCACTACTTGCAAAGAGTTTATGATGGAAAAGAATATAAACAATTGCGTCCTTGGTTGGAGCGAGCTTTACGTAGTTTTGCTTATCATTCAACATTGCTTGTGATGAAAAAGAATGGCTAGAAAGAATACGCGCGTACGGCATTTAATACTTTTTTTCACCCGAGGTGTTTCGCTTCAAACATGGGAACAAATAGGCATGCTTGACAGGGAAATTGCGCTTTACCAGGAATACGTACGGAACGGATGGAAAATTAGTTTTATCACCTATGGGGATAGAACCGATCTTCAGTATGGAAAGAAATTGAAGGGGATCAAGATTTTATGCAACCACTGGGGGCTTCCACAACGAATTTATCGAAATTATCTACATTTGATCTTTTTTCAGACCCTTAGAAATGCTGATGTTATTAAAACAAATCAATTTAATGGCGCTGATATTGCGCTCAGAGCGAAGAATAGGTGGAAGACTCCCCTGGTGATACGGTGCGGATATCTATGGTCATCTATTGCTGAAGACAGAGTTGTCTCGAAAGCGAACACGATAAAAGAAATCGAAGATTCCCCAAAAAATGAAATGCGGATTTTTGCAGAAGCTGATCATATTATTGTAACGACTACAACAATCAAGGAGCACATCAAGCGATCTTATAACATTGGTGAAAGAAATATAGAAGTTATTCCCAATTACGTGGATGTGAAGGTATTCAAGCCATCCGGAGTAAAAAAGATACCAAACCGGGTTTGCTGTATTGCCAAATTCGGTGAGCAAAAGAACTTGATTAATTTATTCCATGCCTGCAGAGGAATCGATGTTGAGTTGGATCTTATCGGATCAGGTCCGCAGGAGAATGAATTGAGGGCATTGAATGATGAACTGGGAACCAGTATAAATTTTATTGGTAATCTCCCTAATCACTCTCTTCCCGAATATTTGAATCGCAGTGAGGTTTTTATCCTTCCTTCCCTGTTTGAAGGTCATCCAAAAGCGCTGATAGAAGCGATGGGGTGCGGGTTGCCTGTAATAGGCACAAATGTTCCGGGTATCCGTGAAATCATTGAGCATGGAAAAAACGGATATTTGTGTGACACGGATACAGTGAGTATTCGTACGGCATTGAAAACCGTGTTATCGAATCTGGAACTCCAAGCAGAAATGGGTAAAAATGCCAGGGAATTAGTTCTTCAGAATTATTCATTAGAACAGGTTTTTGAAAAAGAATTGGATGCGATGGAAAGGGTTATCCGCAATGCTGATTGATGGCGCACATCTCGGAAAAGTCTCAAATAAGAAATTAACTTCTCCCGAAGTCTCGGTGGTCATGTCTGTTTATGATGGCGAAAAGTATCTTGCAGAGGCAATCGAGAGCATCCTTGACCAAACCTTAACGGATTTTGAATTCATCATTATTGATGATGGATCGACGGATGATTCGCTGGCAATTATTCAAAAGTATTCCAAACAAGATGAACGCGTCATTATTGTTCAAAATGATAAGAACATTGGATTGGCAGCCTCTCTGAATAAAGGTATCCAACTGGCAAAGGGGGAGTTTATCGCTCGAATGGATGCAGATGACATTAGTTATAAAAATCGTTTGGAAATTCAGATACAGCGCATGCGGCGAGATCCAAAATTGCTTATATTGGGATCCGCCGTTGATGTAATTGACGAAAATTTGATTATTCGTAATAAGATCTATCCCCCGACAGCGCCCGTGGAAATATTCTGGAGTATTGTTACCGCATGTAAAATACCCTTTATTCACCCAACGGTCATTTTTCGAAACGTTTTTTTTTCCAAAGTTGGCTTTTATGATGCTAATGTTTCAGCTGGGCAAGATTATAATCTTTTCAGCCGAATAGTGATATCGGAGATCCCGGTGGAGTGTGTGGGGAACCTTTCGGAAAAACTCCTTCAATACCGTGTGCAAAGGGATAATGTCAGCCATCGTGAGCGAAAAAAGCAAGTAGAAAATGGTAGTATGGCTAGAAAACAAATGTATATATTTTTGGCAGGTTTATCCGCACATGAAGCCGATGGAAAAAACGAAGCTGATTTTTTACTCCAAACAGGGAATCTGGTAAGCTATATCTCCACCTATCGGGATTTATTATTGCTTTTTGTGAAGAAGTATAGACTTAATTTGAGTGAAAAGAAGGACTTGGAAAAATTAATGTTGGAGCACCTAGGCAGAAGAATCGCATTGAACGAAGTATTCCAGATGAGAAAGCAGAGCTTTTTTAGCTTAGAGGAATGGCTAAAAATCCTGGCAAGCAAATTGAAATTTAAGATTAAGATGATCTATGGCAATTAACAACAAAAAAATCAGAAAATTCCTTTTCTTTTTTTATCTTGCTTTCATCAAAGCCCAAACTAGGGTGAATTCCACTTTTGTTTATAGGAACCAGCGCCTAATGTCTTTGCTGGAAAAACGCTTTGTGAATAAACAGTATCGTTCAGTGTTTAATAAAAAACCGGACTTGCATTCACCTCAGACCTTCAACGAAAAGATTCAGTGGTTAAAACTTTATGGCGAAAGAAATTCGGAATTTTCCAAACTGGTAGACAAGTTGTCTGTACGTGAATATGTTGCCAATCGAGTTGGAGCAAGATATTTAAATAATTTGTTGGGTGTGTATGATGATGTGCGCCAAATAAATTATGAGGAATTACCAGATAAATTTGTATTGCGACTTAATCATGGTAGCGGCTGGAATATTATTTGTAATAACAAATACGAAATAAATTGGATTAGAGCAAAAGAAAAGCTTGAGAGGTGGTTAAATTCTAATTACTACGATATTTCTAAAGAATGGGTTTATCGTGAGATACAGCCAAAGATATTATGTGAGAGTTTTCTATCAAATGAATTAGATTATTACGGCGATGAATCAATTGGGTTATTGGATTATAAATTTTTCTGTTTTGATCGAGAGCCAAAATTCGTTCAGGTAGATATTGATCGTTATTCTGACCATAAGCGAAATTTTTATGATTTAAATTGGGTCAAGCAGCCTTTTACAACCGCTCATTCACAATATTCTGGGAATATCCCAAAGCCCGAAAATTTTGATGAGATGAAATGGATTGCAAAAGAATTATGCCCGAAATACCCTTTTGCCCGCATTGATTTGTATAACCTTCAGGGAAAGATATATTTCGGAGAAATCACAATTTTTCAAGAAGGTGGCCATGGTCAGGTTTATCCCCCTGAATACGATTTTATTTTGGGAGAATTGATCAATCTGCCTGGCACGCGATCATGACGCTGATATATTTCTGTCACTAATGAATGTTCTATTAGTAACCACATCCTTTCCCAAAATATCTGAGACATTTATTTTTAACCAGTTTTTGGAATTGAAAAAATCTGGTGTGAATGTGCATGTCTTAACACATTCGAACAAGAATGATGCAAGTTATTTTGATTTTAAACCTAGCAAAAAGGAAGTTATTCGGGCTTGTGTAGATTCGAATATGCTGATAATGGGGTTGCGCATTCTTATAGGTGTAAGTAGTCACCCTGTGAAATCAGTAAGATTTCTTCTTAAGTCATTAAGAATATCTAAAGAAAACGCCCGTCAGGGATTTCGATCTTGGATTCTCTCTCTTCCATTCATGGAAGAAACATTTGATATTGTTCACTTCGAGTTTTCGGGGCTGGCGATATATTATCGTGATGTAATAAGCTTGTTGGAAGTAAAAAGATTCTTAGTCAGTTGTAGAGGAGCAGAAGAGCAGACAAAGCCATATGTGGATAAGCAAAGGATTTCTGACTTGACTCGTACATTTGCTTGCATGGATAAAATCCATTGTGTTTCGTATAAATTGGCTTCCCAAATTCAACCATACTGCAATGATGCAAATAAAATATTCATTAACCACCCATCGATCGACGTTTCGCAATTTCGTAGAAAATTAGTTGAATCAACTTATGACTATAAAGGTATTAGTATGGTGTCAGTCGGTAGGCTGGATTGGCGAAAAGGATACGAATATGCCTTGCAAGCGGTTAGGCTATTATTGGAAAAGGGACACAATGGATTAATTTACCGTATCATTGGCGGGGGGCCTGAATATGAAAAACTAATCTTTGAGGTACATGACTTGGGGCTTGCCAGTCATGTAGAATTTCTTGGCGCATTGAACAAAGGTGAAGTAATTGCACAACTTGAAAAGGCGGATATTTACCTTCAATCCAGTTTAACAGAGGGGTTAAGTAATGCGACTTTGGAGGCAATGGCTCTTGAACTTCCTGTTGTTGCCACTGATGTTGGCGGAACAAGAGAGGCGATCACTGATGGTTTGGAAGGTTTTATTGTATCCCCGCGAAATCCGTATGAGTTAGCCATGAAAATAACTTCGTTAATTGAAGATGTAAACTTACGAAGGGAAATGGGAAAAAAGGGGAGAGAAAAGATAATCAATCAATTTTCCTTGGAGCGGCAAACGAATACATACCTATCTATATATCGGGAGTTGTTATCAGTTGATGGCAATTGATCTAATCCTCGTTTCCAAGAACAAGGTAGAGACTCTCTGGAAACACGGAAACGTATACAGTACCTCTGAATCCTCATCGGAAATTTCCGGCGCATTTAAAAAGTTTCTAAACAACTCTGAATCAGATTATTTGTTGACTTGGGATTTCGCCTTAGGCGCGCCAGACTTCAAACATGTTCAGAAAATTCTCGAAAAACCAGGTGATGTGTGGCATGGGGGCTTATCGCTAGGTATGCAAGGCGCTCCAGATATTTTACGATACGTTATTCCAGGATGGTCGTTAGGGCTTGACCCTGACGTAAAAATGGAATCAAGCTCCTGGAGGTTATCGCTGAAATGTTGCTTGCTCAAGCGGGATGTGATCAAACAATTGGGAGGACCGCTGGAGATGTTTTCGTCCACAGAGGCAGCGTCCTTAGAATTGGGGTATCGTTATGTTAATAACGGCGTTTTCACGCGTTACATCCCAGGGTTAAGCGGCGTTGCATCACTAGAGAAGGTAAGAATACCCATTCAAGATCAATTCAAGTTTCTCAGCCTTTATTATCCCAAGCAATGGCGTTATTGGTCATTATGCCGGGCGCTTCTGAAAGGCAGGATTAATAGTTTCCATGAGTTGAAATCGATCTTGGCGATCATTCGGGAAACCAAACTATATCACTGCGATTATTACCATCATCCGCTTCCAAAAGAAATAATTAAGTGCGCCCCAATTGCTTCGGTTTCTGTATTGATCCCAACCCTGAGCCGCTACGCTTACCTGACTGAGTTGATTCCGCAGTTGGAATCTCAAACGATCAAACCCAAAGAAATCATTGTGGTGGATCAAACCCCGTCCGACCAAAGACAGAAGATCACCTCGACTGATCCCCAAATAGATCTTAAGGTGATTTATATGGATCAACCGGGGCAGTGTTCTGCCAGGAATTTGGGGTTGAATTCATCCAGCGGTGACTATATTCTCTTTTTGGATGATGATACTGAAATTCCGCAAAATTTGATTGAACTGCATCTGGAAAACCTGGAATGGTTTGGGAGCAATATCTCCTGTGGCACCGTGGATGATCTTACCGCCAGGGAAGTTCTACGGGACTATTCATTTTTCAAAATCAGTCCGGTTTTTGCAGCAGGCAATACTTTATTAAAAAGAAATATCTTGAATAGAACTGGTTTGTTTGATCAATCTATGGATCGAAAATCCAATGAAGACGGCGAACTTTTTTTGCGAATGTACCTTCAAGGCGAGTTGATGGTTCTTAGCCCAAATACGAAAATTATTCATTATCACGCGCCAAGTGGGGGATTACGGACGCATGCCCAGCGAAAAATCACTTATGCCAGCAGCCGGAAAAGCCTTATCAAAAGAAGGCTGCTTAACCACGCTGAGTTTTACATTTTGAAGCGATATTATGATCAAGAGAGTATTCATGAATCTTTCTTATTATCTATTTTAGGCACATTTTCTATTCACGGTAATCTTTTAAAAAAAATGGCAAAAATTTTCATATCTTTATTTTTGTTGCCCGACACTATCCTGAAGTTGGCTCATGCTGAAAAACAAGCTGAGTGTATGCTCGCAGAAGAAAGCCCGGACATTCCCCCTTTTGTTGGAAGCGCATAAACCATGTACATTATGCAGTTTATTGATGCGCTCATGGTTGGGGGGACTGAACGGATGTTAGTAGATATAAGTAATACTTTGATTAAAAAGGGGATCCGGGTTTCTGTATGCATGACGCGAGAGGAAGGCGTTCTGAGGAGTTATCTCGACCGTTCAATAAACACATATTGCCTAAAAAGGAAAAGTCGCTTCGATTTAGGCGGATTATATCGATTCAAAAAATTGATTCAACAGGAAAAACCGGATATTTTGCACATTCACAGCAGATCAACTTGCGCTTTGGTTGCTTTGTATTGCATCATTCTAAATATTAGGATCCCCTTGGTATTCCATGACCATTACGGGAGAGTGTCTATTGATCGGGCAATTCCTTTCTGGTTTAAACTCTATGGTAAGAAACGAATCCAGGCTTATATAGGCGTAAGTGAAGAATTGGGGAAATGGGCATTGGACGCTGGTTATCCCCATGGAAATATTTATGTGATCAACAATGCCATTGATCTAAGTCGTTATAGGTTTAATGAGCAGATTCCTTCCAACCATCCCTTCCTGACTGGGCTATTTGTGGCAGGGATTCGCTATGAGAAAGGCCTTCACCTGCTGATCGAATCTATGTCTAAGATCTCAGGAAAAGAGAAAGTGAAAATTCTCATCATTGGGGGAGTACGAAATCAGGAATACTATGAACAGTGTAAAGTAAGAATTGAAGAATTGCAAGTTAAAGATCAATTTGAATTCATTGGTGAACGAATAGATGTTGGCAATTTTATTTGCCAATCTGATTTTGGGGTGATTCCTTCGATTTGGGAATCTGGCCCATTAGTATTAATTGAATATATAGTATCGGGTCTCCCGGTCGTCTACACTAGAGTTGGCGAAATATCTAATAAACTTCTCAAGCTTCATGTTCCAGGGGCAATTTGCCCGGACAACCTTGATGATTTGATTTGTGAAATGGATAGGTTGATTGATCTATCGCCTGTAGAATTCAAAGAGCGTGGTAGAATCGGAAGAAAAATTGCTGAGGATGGATTTGACATTAGCCGAAAAATTAATGATTTCATAAATGTTTATTACTCAATTGAATCTAAATGATGTCTCATTTGAACGGACAATCCAAAGTGAATACTAAATTATTGGGTTATGAGCTATTAAACGCAAATCCTGACGTCTTAATGCATTACATGCAGGATTTGCTTAATTTAGATAAATGTGCTTTCTCAGTCTGTTGGAATGAAGAAAACTTCTTGTTAGAGTTGCCAAAAAAATGGGAATTATCATATCTTGTTATTTCCAAAAATAAAGCGATCTCATTTATTATTGCATCCATGAAAGAAAAAATGTATCACATACATCGGCTGGGAGTTGCCCCAGGCTATCAAAGACAAGGGATTGGATACGGGTTACTTAATATATTGACCAATCAAGCGGCAAACGACTCAATTCATTCGATTTCTCTTAAAGTTGCAAAAGATAATGAAAATGCCATAAAGTTTTATGAACTCAATGGTTTAAAAATCGCCGGGCGTTCAAATAGTCACTTTCTAATGACAAAAGAGGTGCTACCATGTTTGAAATAACAGGAAAAAAGATATTGGCAATAGCGCCCCACATTGATGATGTGGAGTTGGGTTTGGGAGGCACGATTGCCAAATGGATCAAAAACAACGAAATTTATTATGTTGGTTTGTCCTCTCCTCCTTTAGTGAATGAAGACATATTAATAAATGAATTTCATGACAGTATGCGCATACTGGGACTGAATGAGACAAATGTGGTCTTAAAGAATTACAACCCCAGGGATTTATTTAGTTCAAGAATTGAGATACTGGACTTCCTCTACCAGTTCGGGAAAAAAGTTAATCCGGATATTGTTTTTGTTCCGTCCAGCGGAGATATTCACCAGTCCCATGAAGTTGTATTCTCCGAGGCTAGACGCGCGCTAAAATTTTCAACCATCCTTGGCTATGAACTCCCCTGGAATTGCATGAAATTTAATATGGACGTGTTTATAACATTGAGCCAGGATGAAATTGATAAAAAGACTGCGGCGATTAACGCTTTTAAAACACAAAAAGAAAGGATTTTCTTTTCAAATGATATTGTTATGGACCTCGCGCGGGTACGGGGCAAGCAAATTGGGCAGCAATATGCGGAATGTTTTGAACTTATTCGGCTGATTGTATGATCGTTAGTATTCATCAACCGCACTTTTTGCCTTGGATGGGCTATATGAATAAGGTCATGAATAGCGACAAATTCGTATGGCTGGACACTGTTCAATTTAGGAAAAATTATTTTCAAAATCGAACAAAAATTAAGTCAATCACAGGAGTAACCCTTTGGTTGACGCTCCCTGTGCATAACCATTTGGGCGATTTGATATCCGATATTAGGATATCTGAGAGCGCGTGGAAGAAAAAAATTATCGGCAAGATACATGCAAATTACTCCAAAGCCCCATATTATTCAAAATACAGTGATGCGTTATACGAAGTTTGGGCTGGATGCGAAAGCGACAGTCTGGCTGATATCAATCTGGTAACTTTTATGCATTTAAAAGAACTGCTGAATATTCAAACCGATATAAGTCTTGCATCTGAAATGCAGATCCAGTCGTCAGATCCTACAGGCAGGTTGGTGGAAATATGCAGGAAGCTAGGAGCAACTGCTTATATTGCCGGGAGAGGCGGCAAAGACTATATGAACCTGGCCTTGTTTGAAAAGGAAAACATCAAAGTCATATGGCAGGATTTTGATCCGGGTAAAGTAAGCTATTCACAAATAGGAGATGGGTATGTGGCAGGATTATCTATCATTGATTGCCTCTTCAACGTTGGTCAAGGAGCGGCAGAAAACTTAACTCAAAGAGCCTGGGTCGCTGAACAAAATTAAAAGAGTTCTAATGGGCGCTGCTAAAAACATGAAAAATGGGAATCAAATTAATGTGGTGGATGGAAAATACAATTGCGCTTTAGGAGTGATTACTCATGTAGATCATTGGCTAAATCAAAATGGAGAACCAATCTGTTATGAGCCATATGCCCGCGAAATACGGATTTGGGCAGATCTATTTTCAAAAGTAGATGTATTGGCGCCGCGCGGAGAAGGCGCCCCACGGGGCGCTCTGGCTGCATATGAGAAAGCGAATATTTCCTGGATACCCGTTGAATATGCCAATGCCGTAGGATGGAAATATACATTGACCAGGGCATATCAATTACCCAGGTTAACCATTAACATTGCCAAATTTATTCTTGCCCATGATTTTGTTCAACCAAGAAGTCCAGGACATCCGGCATTTGTGGGGAATGTGATCGCGCGATTGTTTAGAAAACCGAGTATTACAAAGTACGCCGGTTATTTTGGCTATTTTCCTGGCGAAAGACTGACATCCATTTCAGAACGCGTTTTCCTGTCCATGCCCACCCAGACAAACCGGGTGCTTGTTTATGGAAAGGCAAAAAGGAAACACTTTGTAAGTTTTATTCCCGCGCTTATGAGTGAGGCTGAAATTAATATGGCAGAAAGTATCTCACAGAATAAGAAATGGGATACGGAAAAAATCCACATCGTTTCTGTGGGCAGGCTGTCGCCTTATAAGGATTTCGACCTGGCGATTAATGGATTGGGAGAGTTATATCGGATAAGGCCCGATTTATCTTGGGATTATACCTTGGTTGGAGGGGGCGAACTGCGGAAAGACCTAGAGGAATTATGTGAAAAGAATAAAATACGGGACAGAGTTACTTTTACTAGTGCATTGCCTTTTAATCAAGTACAGGAAATTTATGCGAATGCCCATTTTGTGATTATGCCAGGCACGCGTGAAGGTTGGCCTAAAACGATTGCGGAGGCTTGGGCGCATTTTTGCATCCCAATTGTTGCGGCTTCGTTACTTTCACTAGATATAATCAACAATTCTGAGAATGGCTTCCTATTCAATCCCGATCCGAAAAGTTTGGCTGTTCTTCTCGCAAATATCCTCCAGCGTGAAAGAGATGAATTAAAGTTTGTGTCGCAAAAAGCCCATAATAATGTTCATGCTCTTTCAATGGAAAGATTCCGTGACCGATTAACAGATATTATTGAAGATCTGCAAAAGAATATGGGCTATTCTATTGTGGTATGAATCTGAAACCAGCTATGCAACTTACCAAACCGCCAACAGTTATGACTGACAAGAACGACAAATTAGTACTCTGGATATTCTGGATATTAATTCATATTCCTCTGGCATTGGTGGTCCGGCAATCGAGCTTTGCGGCTACGGTTTACGCCATGATTACCTTGATTCTGGGATTGTGGTTTGCATTGTTTGGCAGGGAGGCGCGCCGAGTGGTTTATGTCGCTGCTTATATTGCTGGAGCTGAAGTGCTCTGGCGTATGAGCTCCGCCCATATTTTTTGGGAATTTGGAAAATACGCCATTGTTACGATCATGCTTGTCTATTTGTTGCGAACAAGGCAGGCGAAGATGGCTGGGTTGCCCATTTTATATTTTTTATTGCTCGTTGTATCCATACCACTGACGATCTTTAATCTTCCTTGGAATTTTGCCAGGGATGCCATCAGTTTTAACCTGTCGGGACCCTTATCCCTAGCGGTCAGTGTGATCTTTTTTTTGCAGGTTTCCCTGGACTGGTCTGAACGGGTAAAAATGGCTTACTATTTTGCCGCTCCGATTGTTGGCATAGGGAGCGTCGCTGTATGGCGTACGATTATTGCCCAACAGATTTTATTCAGCGATAATTCCAATTTCACAACTAGCGGCGGCTTCGGTCCTAACCAGGTATCTGCCATTCTTGGTTTAGGGGCTCTTCTTTTTCTTCTTCTCGCCATGCAATCCACCATTGCCATGCGGTGGGTTTCGCTGACCGTTTCTCTGATTCTGGTTACATTGAGTGTACTGACTTTTTCGAGGGGGGGCATGTATAACTTGGTAGCATCTTTTTTTATTTTTGTTGTATATTCCCTGAACAATGCACGTTTGCGTAATACGCTCATACCTATCTTACTCATTGGAATTTTCGCAGGTAGTTATTTCATCTATCCGAAATTGGAGGAGTTTACCGGAGGCGCGGTGACCACCCGTTTTTCAGATACATCCACCACTGGTCGGTATGAAATCATGCAGGCCGATCTTGAAATCTGGAAGCAAACCCCCCTGTTGGGGGTGGGACCGGGCATGGCTGTTTATGCCAGACTCCCATTTGTAGGAAAGTTGGATAACGCCCACACAGAATATACTCGCATGTTGGCCGAGCATGGCGTCTTGGGGTTGCTAGCCATACTTTTCTTACCGGTCATGGCAATGAAAGCCCTTCGACATGCTCCTCAGGGTCTACCCAAAGCCTGGGTGGCGGCAATTCTGACCTGGCCTTTAATAGAAATGACACATGCTGCCATGCGCGTAGCTGCTATTGGCTTCATGTTTGGACTGGCGATGGCTCTTTGGCCTGAGTTCCAGACGCTAACGGACAAAGGTAATAAGTATAAATATCCTTCTCGTCGGCAACTATCTTGACCCTCGCCACTACAGCCAGCCGGTTGGCGTAGAACTGTCCCGCCGTTTGTATGTGCGCGGTTGGGAAGTCTTGTTGAGATCAGCTCATGAAAATCGCTTTTTGCGCCTGGCTGACATGGTTTCAACAGTTTTTTTAAAGCGCGCCTCCTACCAGATAGCCTTGGTGGATGTTTTCAGCGGCGCGGCTTTCCTTTGGGCAGAGATTGTTTGCTTGCTTCTGCGCTGGTTACGCAAACCAAGCATTCTTATCCTGCGTGGTGGTAATTTGCCCATGTTCGCGGCTCGCAACCCAGGCCGGGTGAGGAATCTTTTGAAGGGCGCTACGGCAATAACGGCGCCCTCGCCTTATTTACAGAAGGCCTTACAGCCTTACTGCCAGGATATTCTTCTTCTGCCCAACCCGCTCGATATTTCACATTACTCCTTCCGAATGCGCGCTGTGCCTGCGCCGCGCCTGGTCTGGCTGCGCGCTTTTCATCATATCTACAATCCCAGCCTTGCCCCGCGAGTGTTGGCTTTGCTGGCAAATGAATTTCCCGATATAAACCTGACGATGTTTGGTCCCGATAAAATGGACGGGAGTTTTGAACTCACCCGAAAAACAGCCCATGATATGGGCGTGCAGGATAGGATAGGTTTTCCGGGAGCCGTGCCTAAAGAGCGGGTTCCGGATGTATTGCAAACCGGCGATATCTTTCTTAACACGACTAATGTTGATAATACGCCCGTCAGTGTGCTGGAGGCAATGGCTTGTGGCCTATGTGTTGTAACTACGAATGTAGGCGGCTTACCCGATTTGCTTGAAGATGGCGTGGATGCGTTGCTCGTTCCGCCTGACAATTCACAAGCCATGGCGAATGCTATCCGGCGCTTACTGACTGAACCCGGTCTCGCAGAAAAGCTATCAGTCAATGCGCGTCGTAAGGTTGAAAGTTTTGATTGGTCTGTAATCTTGCCACAATGGGAAAAATTGTTTTTAGATCTCTATCACGAAAGTAGCTCTTGAGTTATGGGCGCCTTTGATCCTGTTTACGCAGCTTTACCGATTTGGGCGCAACATATGGCTGTTAGCGTCTATGGGCTCTATTGGCGGCAGTTGCGTTTTGGCGCGGGATATACTCGATTTGTGCAGGAATATTACGAACGCGAAGATTGGACGCTTGAACAATGGCAGGCGTGGCAGGCGGCTCAACTTCGGAATCTTCTACCGGTTTTTGTTGAATGTGTTCCATACTATAGGGAATGTTGGAATGAATCAGAAAGGCACGCTGCCGTATCGGGCGACTTATCAGCATTGCCATTGTTGGAAAAAGAGCCGATACGGGCTAATCCAAAAGCCTTCTTGCGTGAAGACATGCGCCCCGCGCGTCCGCAAGTCTTTCTCACCAGCGGCTCGACCGGGACGCCCATTTCCAGTTATTACACCGTTCCAGAATTGCGCCAATCCCTGGCCTTGCGTGAAGTCCGTTCGGCGGGTTGGGCGGGCGTTTCCTTCAAAATGCCGCGAGCGACTTTTTCCGGGCGCATGGTGGAACCAGAGCCGAATAGTAAGGGGCCGTATTACCGCTTCAATGCGGCGGAAAAACAAGCTTACTTTTCTGCATTTCATCTGCGTCCCGATAGCGCCAGTCAATATGTGAATGTTTTAAATCGCCATAAAATTCAATGGGGTACAGGTTATGCGGTTTCGTTTTACTTGCTGGCGCGCTTTATGCTCGAAGAAGGCATTCCTGCCCCAAATACCCTGAAGGCCATCATTACCACGAGCGAAAAATTGACTCCCGAAATGCGTTCTATAATGGCGCAGGCTTACGGTTGCCGTGTCTATGAAGAATATAGCACGGTTGAGAATGCTATCTTTGCGAGCGAATGTGAACATGGGCGACTGCATATCAGCCCGGATGTCTCGCTGGTGGAAATTTTGCGCCCGGATGGTTCGGCCTGCCTGCCGGACGAGGCGGGCGAAGTGGTAGTGACTTCTCTTGCAAAAACCTATCAACCCCTTGTGCGATTTCGCCTGGGAGATGTGGCAATGTGGGATAATGAGCCGTGCCCCTGCGGGCGCGCGATGCCTATTATCAAGGAAGTTGTTGGACGTATCGAGGATGTGGTCGTCGGTCCCGACGGCAGGCAGATGGTTCGTTTTCACGGGATTTTTGTCAACCAGCCGCACGTTCGCGAAGGACAGATCGTTCAGGAAGCGTTAGATCTTATTCGCGTCAAAGTAGTTCCGTCAGGCGCTTTTGGGCAGGATGATATTGATGAGATTGTTCACCGTGTTCAACAGCGTTTGGGCAATGTAAGAGTGATTGTTGAGCCTGTAAATGAAATTCCTAGAACAAAGGCAGGGAAATTCCAGGCTGTAATTTCGAAGATTGCGCATCCCGATGCAAAATAACCCCTCCGTCTCCCTCATCCTCCCCATCCGTAACGAATCCGCCTACATCGAGCAGGGACTTCGAGCCATCTTTACCCAGGACTACCCTCCGGATCGCATGGAAGTCCTTATCGTTGACGGCATGTCCACCGACGACACCCGCGCAAAGATCGCTTCGCTGGCTGCCTCTGTCCCCGGTCTCCGGCCTTCGGTCACGATTTTAGACAACCCCGGCAGGATCGTCCCGACCGGCATGAACATCGCCCTGCGTCAGGCCAAAGGTGAGATCGTCATCCGCGTGGACGGACATTGCGTCATCGCGCCCGATTACGTCAGCAAATGCGTGGGACACATTCAAAAGGAAGGCGTGGACGGCGTTGGCGGCCCGATGGAATCCATCGGCGAGAACTTTGTTTCCCGCGCCATTGCCATTGGCATGAGTTCCCATTTCGGGGTGGGTAATTCTTCGTTCCGAACGCTCAACGGAAAGAGCATGTTGGTGGATACCGTGCCGTTCCCGGCTTATACGCGCCAGGTCATCGAGCGGGCCGGGTATTATGACGAGGAACTGGTCCGCAACCAGGACGACGAATACAACTACCGCATCCGCGAACTGGGCGGAAATATACTAATGGCTAAAGACGTGCGCTCCACGTATTTTAGTCGCGGTTCCCTGGGAAAACTCTGGCGGCAATACTACCAATACGGCTTCTGGAAAGTGCGCGTCCTGCAAAAACATCCGCGCCAGATGAGCCCGCGTCAGTTCGCCCCGCCTGCTTTTGTGTTGACGCTGTTTGGTTCGGCTTCTCTCGCCCTGTCTTCAGCCCTCCGTCCGCTGTCGCTTGTCATTCCGCTGCTCTATTTGTTCGCCAACCTGCTCGCCTCGCTTGCGACGGCCGCAAAACGCGGCTGGAAATACCTCCCCCTGCTCCCGGTCGTCTTTGCCATTCTCCACCTGGCTTACGGACTCGGCTTCCTGGCCGGCCTCCTGAAATTCTGGAACCGCTGGGCTGATAAAATCGGCCAGGCCTCCCAATTCTCCAATGAACCAGCCGGATGACCTCGCCCGCCTCCGCTCTGAATATGCCGACCGCGCCCGGCGCTTCGCGGGCCGCGACGATTACTCCGCCTTCAATCGCGCCAACCTGTTTACCATCCAGTCCCGCCAGCGGGCGGTGGTGGAGGCCCTGCGCCGGCAGGGACTGACCGACCTCTCTCGCCTGCGCGTCCTCGAAATGGGCTGCGGCGGCGGGGGCGTGTTGACGGAGTTCCTCGCCCTCGGGGCGCGTCCCGCCAGCCTGTTTGGCGTGGACCTGCTCTTCGACCGGCTTGCCTCAGCCTGCGAACGTCTGCCCGGCAGCCGCTTCGCCAACGCGGACGGAAGCCGCCTGCCTTTCCCGGCGCGCTCCTTCGACATCCTCCTGCAATTCACCGCCCTTTCCTCCATCTTGGACGCCGACTTGCGGCGCGGCATCTGCCGCGACCTGCTGCGCGTCCTCAAACCCTCCGGCCTGATCCTCTGGTACGACTTCTGGCTCAACCCCACCAACCCGCAGACGCGCGGCATCCGTCCGGCGGAGATCAAACAATTGTTTCCCAACTGCCGCTGCGAATTCCGCAAGATCACCCTCGCCCCTCCCATCGCCCGCAAACTCGCGCCCGTCTCCTGGGGACTGTGTTACCTCCTCGAAAGCCTGAAAATCTTCAACACCCACTACCTCGCCGCCATCCGCCCCCTGCCCCCTGCCCCCTGATCGCTGCTCACTGCTCTCTGCTCTCCGCTCTCTGCTCTCCGCTCTCCGCTCTCCGCCCCTCTACCGCCATCCAGAAAGGGGATACGCCGCATGGAAGACCAACGCAATCTGCCTCGATCGGACGCTCTAAAAACCCTCTCGGCGCTCGGATGGATTTCCGACGCCTCCAAACGCCTGGTCGACG
>Ga0226835_1000944_pt1 | contig 20552 bp, 18 predicted proteins | sample LAC_MetaG_1_FD_163627 | JGI IMG/M metagenome (GOLD analysis project Ga0226835, IMG submission 163627) | Anaerobic ammonium oxidizing microbial communities from anammox membrane bioreactor (MBR) in UC Berkley, California, United States -... | ecosystem: Engineered > Bioreactor > Anaerobic >...
GATAGAGCGGTACGCGCAGCGCCCGAACGCCATCCATTATTTCCCATTGCCGCCAGCGGAGACGATAGCCGGGATAAATTTTGCCGGCAGGATAATTTGGAAAGCCCGTGAGCGCCGTTACGGTATGACCCTTGGCTTGGAGCGCGGACGCGAGAGCGAGACCTTTGAAATTTGGTTCCGGGTCATACCACTGCGAGAGAGTGATGAGCCGCATCTCAAATTCTAATTTACTGAACGCTCATCCCATTGGAAAAGCGCATCTTTGGCGCTACGGCTCGGATAGTTAATCAGCACAGCGCGATACTTGCCCTTGAACACAAATAGACTACCGGCGACAGCGCCAATAACGCCGTACCGCCGAATTAAACCTACAATATCGTCAAGCGAACCGGCGCCGCCAAGCACAGAAAGCGGAAGATTCACAGCATCACGGACTTGGGCTACTAGTTCTAGATCATAGCCCTTCATTTCGCCGTCTCGATCTACCGAGTTAACCACAATTTCTCCCGCGCCAAGAGCTTCGGCGCGTACCGCCAGTTCAACCGGCCCAAGTCCAGTGGAGCGGGTAGCATTATGAGTAAAGAGCTCATAGCGGCGCGACGCCCCGTTCATTTTAACGTCCATCACAACCACGATGCTCTGACTGCCCACTCGTTTGGCAGATTCAGAAATCAGGTCAGGCGTCTGGATAAATCCACTACTCATCCCAACTTTTTCAACGCCGAGGCCAATAATCCGTTCAATCTGCTCTGGCGTCTTGACCCCTCCAACGTAACAAAGCGGCATCTGACACTCTACTGCCAGGTTACGAATCATAGTATAGTTCGGCTCGCGATTATGAATCGTTGCATCAATATCGGCGACAACAAGTTCATCAACCTCTTTTTCATTAAAAATTCGGACGGCGTTGATAGGGTCTCCCACATACTTTGGATTGCCAAAACGGACCGTCTTGACGAGACCGCCATTCTTGACCAGCAAACAAGGAATGATTCTAGGACGCAACATCGCTAAAGCTCCGCAAAATTTTTCAAAAGCTGCGTACCCCAATGATGGCTTTTCTCGGGATGAAACTGTGTCCCAAACACATGCTTGGCGCGCACAGAAGAAACAAATTCGCCATAATAATCAGTTGTGGCAAGAACATGCTCGCTGTTTTCCGGCACAAAATAAAAAGAATGTAAAAAATAAAATCTGGGGTCTTTCAAGTCGTGAAACAAACCGGCAGATTCACGCGGCGCGACATCATTCCATCCCATATGCGGCAAATGAGTTTTTTGGGTGAATCGGCGCTCATCAAATCGTTTGACGTGGGCAGGGATCCAGCCAAGCCCGCGCAACTGACCTTCCTCGCTATCTAACGCAAGCATCTGCATCCCTACGCAAACTCCAAGTATCGCTCGTTTCTTTTCCACCACCATCTCATCGAGCGTCTCTCTTAATCCAGAAACGTCCAGTCGTTCCATCGCCCAGTCAAAAGCGCCTACGCCAGGCAAGATAAGCCGTTCGGCGGCAACAAGCTCAGCAGCGGTGTGAATTGCCACCGCGGGGATATTAAGACGTTTATAGATATTGAGAAATGCCTGAACATTACCCAAGCCATAATCAATCACGCCAATCATCGTATCCCTCCTCGGTCCAAACCCAAGACGATCAGCGCTTTGCGCGCAACGCTCAAAATAGATTCTTGATTGCGATAATCCCAATAAAATTTTTTCGGCATCGTTAAATATCCGCGCAGCTCCTCCGTTCCAATTCCCAACTTGGTTGCCACAAATTCAAAATCGCGCTCAATGGTCTCTGGATCGTATGACGGCAGCGCCAATTCTCGCACGGCTTGCTCTCGTGTCATCTGTTCCGTCAAGACAAGACTGGAGAACTGAACGCGGCGGACATCAAAGCCAAAGCGCATCGGCAACCAATAGCCCTCAAAAAAACGGGTAAAACGCGATTCGAAATGTTTTTGCGGATAGGGTTTCCAACCGTACTCTGTTTCCAATAATTCGGATGCAGCTGCTTTGGTGTATGGCAAATAGTTTAGCGGCTTGACGGCGCTAACGCCTCGAATATAGCGTAGGTAGAACTTGTGTCTGTAAATCGAACTGAACGGATATGTCGTCAGCGGTATCGTGCAATATTTTTTCATAATATCACGGATATGCAACATATCGGTGCCATAATAATAATATTGTAGCGGATACCGTACCACTTCGGTTGAAAAATTTCCACCATTCAAAATGTATTTGATTCCATATTTATCGGCAAAATTGTACAGCGTCGCGACAAACGCGTGGTCTTGAGGTATATCAATATGCGGGACACCAGATTTGAACCATGCCAGCTGAAAATCGCGCATTTCTTCCCAGTTGATGACTTCAGTATAGAGATTCAGCCCCAATTGATCAATCAGAACATTGATATTGTGTACAGCTAACTCAGAGTTCCATCCTCCATCCACATGGAACACAAGCGGACTTAGCCCAAACTCTGTTACCATCGTATGGAGCATGTATGAGCTGTCAATGCCCCCGCTAAGCCCAAGTAGGCAATCAAAATCTTTTCCTTTGCCCGCGCGCTTGATCGCTTGAACGATTGCGTCAAGCTGCCGTCGTCCTTGCGCGCCGGTATTCCACCGTGGTTTCACGTTGGTTTGAAAATCAATACAATGATCACAAACGCCATTTTCATCAAAGACAATCTGCGGATCGCTTGTATCCATCACGCAATTGACACACATCTGATATGGTTTTTGTCCGCTCATACAGCTATCCTAGCGATTTCGACGACAAAACCCCAAGTTTCATTTGAGCAGCGCAGCCACGAATATTGTCGAGAAAGACTCCTAGCTCTATTTACCAGCTTCTCCCCAAGCGCCGGCTCATTAATCAACTTTCGTAATGCCTCAACAAGCGAAGCGTCATCTGTTGGTTCAAAGTATATTCCAGCATCACAGAGTATTTCAGGCATAGGTCCTCGGCTAGAACATACAATAGGCAATCCAGCGGACATTGCTTCGACCAACGTGTTGGGCATGTTCTCACAACTCGATGCAAATACAAAGCAATCCGCGCGGGCGAGCCAAGTCATCAATTCGGATTGAGGCACGAACTCGTGTTGCATCACAAATTCGTGATTGGGATCGGATGCAGCTATTTGCGCCGCTAGTTTTTCCTGCGCCTTGCCTTCGCCGCCCCCAACTAGGTCCAGGCGAATATCAATCCCTTGGCGACGCAGCGTCTCGATGGCGCGAACTACCTCCCATTGATGCTTGTACAGCGCGGTATTGGAGACATACAAACAACGAATAGCGCGTTGCCCCGGTTGGGGCCATTTGCTCTGCCGTTGAATTCGTTGAAAATCTTCGCTAACGCCGTGTGGAATGTACCTCACGCGCGCCAACTGACCGCAGGACTGTTGAATCACCCGACCAGCATAATGAGTTAGAAATATGACCCCGTCGGCGTGGCGAAAAGCCATATTCTGCAACCACAAGATAGACCATAGCCGCAGACGCGCCCGACTCCATCCAAACAAACGCATTACGCCGGGTTCATATGAGAGCATATCCTGACTCAGAACAACCTGTGGTTTGAAACGACACAAAGTGGATGCATCCGCCGTAAAGAGTATATGACAACCGGCTTGCCGCACATCGTTCGCCAGCTGAAACGCCTGCCATAACAATTGGCGCGCCAAGTTTCCATTGAGCGCCATAGGCGAATGTTTTACTAACCACGGATAATCGGGAAGCGCGTCTACAAGTTCTTGAAATGACCACAAGTGGATACGCGCAATGCCATGCGCTGCCGGGTCGGCGTTTGTAAGAATACCCAACAGATGCGTACGCGCTCCGCCGGAGCGACACCGCGAAGCATCTATGCCAACAACAATGCCCTTATCCACGAACCGATAATCCTCGAAAATATTGGGATCATGCGAGTGCGTCTAATATCTTTGCTACGCCATCGTGAACCGGGTACCCTAATGCCACAGTCCGTGCTTTGAGTCCAAATTCCGCTATTCGATTTCGATCAACCGCAAATCGATCCATCCGTTCTGCAATTGCGGCGCTATCGCCTAACGGTACGATATAACCATTCCATCCATCCCGCACCCGATCTGCGATAGAACCGGAAGTGAGATTACCTATTATAGGTTTTCCTCTGGACATGGCATCCAGAACCACCGTCGGAAAGGGATCTAACTCTGCCGGATGTAAAAAAATGTCACAGGCATCCATAGCTAGAGCAACCGCATTTGGCTGTAACCACCCTAAAAACTTGACGCGGTCTTCTACGTTCAATGACCTAGCCAACTCAACCAAATATTCCCGCTGGGGCCCATCGCCCGCAATCCATAACACAACATCGCCAGTCAACAATTTCATAGCCTGGATTGCATCGGCATAACGTTTGGAGGGAATCAACTGTCCGGCGCACAGCGCTGCCATTTTGGTCTCTGCATCATTTGCAAATCGGAACTTGGTTATTTGATCTGCATCACGCAACTCGACTGCTGCAATATTGTTTACAAAGAATGGAAGAGAATCTGTCTTTTTTGCAGAACATCCAAGCGCCCACAATACCTGACAACCGGCTAGGCCCGTGCCCCATATGCGATCAAAGCGAATAAATACGTACCGAATGATTAACATTCTAATAAAGTCGTGAATAATTCCATGCACACCCGGATAGGGCGTATCCGTCCAGAAAGCTGTACGCACCTTGCGTGGGAGAAACAAGCCAAGCAACAAGAATCGTATGCTATCCCACCCCGCCACTACGACCAAATCGGCGCGCCGTGCCGCGCCGAGAGCCGCAAAGAACTGTCCCTGAAGCGGTTGACAATCATAATTGGGTTCTGGCAGTTTCCACGGATGAGATTCAAGTTTCCACACGCGATAATAGACAGTCAAATTTGACTGCCGTGCAAGCTCGCTAAAAAGATAATCGTTATAGGGAGAGCGCGCCGTTGAAAACCACACTATCCGGGGCTGCATAAAAGGTCCTTTGAAACAAATCTTTTACGTATTTTCGCGATCTGATTCAGCCAGGTCTCCATCCGTCCTACAACGCTATGGTTATCAGCATATACCCTGTTGTATCCGGCGACGGCTATTTCATTCCGAAAATCTGCATTCCGCAACAAACGACTCAATTGCTCAAGCATTTCCTCTGGCGTTCGAAAATAACATGCCTCAAAATCTGGGCGGAACAAGCTAGCCATGTCATCCGTGTATTCGCTGAGCATTGCGACGCGCATCGCGGGAATCTGAAAATTCCGCCGAGTGTAGGTGTCGCAATTGAGTGTGGAAAAAAAACAAAGAGCCACTTTGGCTCCACAGATCGCATAACGATAATCAGCGCCAAAGACCGGTGAAATCGGATATTTGCTCCGCAGAAAAGGTTCCAGTTCAAACCTTTTTAAGGCGTCCTGCCAGCCGCTACCAAACAGATTGAGATTGAACCCCGCGCGGCAAATTGCATTGAGGTATTCCACCCGGCCATCATCTTCATAATGCCCGGCAAAGACCACGTCACACTTGAATTGATCCGGAATTTCTTGTTCCGGCGCCGGATAATCTTCATGTGGAACGAAATAGGATCTAAGCAGTTCCACGTTGTGCGCGCCCAAGCGGTAATAATCTGCAATATTGCTGTGCCGATAGGTAAAGTGAATATCAAAATAAGGAATACTCTTGATAAAATGTCGCCATAATTCCGGCCTTGCCAGAGGGCTGAATGGATTATCATTGCAATATTGACAAAAGATAGCATCAGGCAGCAAGGCGCGTAACTTTTTTACGATGGCGGGCGAAATCAACGTGACATTGTAAAACCACACCAAATCAGGTTTGAATTGTGTCGCGATACGTAACAATCGTCTATTAATTCGCCAGACGGTCGGTCCAAACTGATATCTGTATTGAGCGCGTTGATAAACTGAACAATAAACCGGCTCGGCGCGCTCCGGTATCCAACGCCAGAAATCAGAAAACCATCCAAAGCGAATAACCCGACATCCAAGTATCTCTAATGCGCGAGCACAGGCTTCCTGATACCACGGCCACATATAGTCGCCAACCAATAGTATTGTTGGCGGCTTGGCTAACGCCTCACCGTACATCCATCCTACCCATAAAAAGTTTTATTGGTTTCACAATCCGTGCCTCCAGCTTGATACACTTGGAAAGAGATCCATGATTAATCATTTGCAAGCAAATGATGGGCGTGGCTAATCAATTTGATCTTTACGGAACATTCTTTTCTGATATAGAAGTCCTGAGAATCGGAGAGAGGGATAGAGTTGACCTGGACATTCCTCGCGCAATCACAAGGGCTGTCAAACATACGACAACCAGCGGAATAGAATTGACCAGTACGACTGCGGGCCACATGGCAAGATTAATTGTTAACGCAGTACTCAAAATCAAGGTCATATATGCCGCAAAAATTGCTTGCGGTAAATTATGGAACAGAGCAAACCATCTCCGCATCAATCCTAAAACAAGCCCCATAAAAAACATTCCTGGTATCAGGGCAACCCACCCAAAGTTAAAGTACAAATCGGCCGGGATAGACAACATCATTGCATGATCAGGATTGACCCACCCATTAGTTCTCAGCATTACTTCATCTTCGGTCCGCCAATAACGTTCTCCTCCAATCCACCTATTGGGCAAAAGATTAATCCAACCCGTAAAAAGTGTTTTTCCATCAATCGGTCCGGAACGAATCACTTCACTGCTCAGAAAGACAACGCCGGGGAAACGATTCAAATCGCCCGCAAGAAGATTTGTCATCGTATCGCGTGCGATTACCGGGTCAAAATCCGAATCAAGTTGACTTGGAGAAAACCGCAAATAGAGTACGCCAAACAGAATCACTGCCGCTACAACAGAAATAGGCAGCAGCAAATTAAGGATGCGCCGTTGATACCGCCGTTCGACAATTATCAACGACAAGAGTAGCGGTTGAATCATCAAACCGCGATTGCCAAAGGGTAAAATCAACAGCATGACTAATCCCATCAGCGCAACGTACGACAGAACCAAGCCCTTGCGCCCAAGTATTTTCGCTTCCATTAAACCAAACTGGACTGCTATGACGCCCGGAATTAAAGCATTACGCGCCAATACAATAAAAGTGCTGCCAGTCTCGGGCATTAGCGAGAGGCCGCGGTCAGCAATAATCTCCAACTGCGCAAGATACTGACTCGGCGACGAGATCAAGTCAAGATAACTATAGAGTCCAACCATGACGGCAATAATCCCGACGAATAGCGTCGCTTTACCCATACGAATCCGTTCAGATTCTTGATCTTGCTCTCGCAGTTCTGTAAATCGCGACGCAAAAACCAATTCCATGCCAACCCGCATGACAATCCAAGCTACCAAGAGGATTGCTTCCGCAAGCATCGCCGCTTCCCATAGATCCATTGAGGACAATATCAACAGCGGCAGATACTGTTTCAACGCATCCGGAGATGCAACAGCGGGAATCGCGCCCAGAGGCAGAAAAACAGCATACACTATACACACCGAGACAAACAAGCTCGTCAGCCGCCGATCTACTTCGTGGTAATACCGATAGGCATCGGCAATTGGCAAGGCGAGCAGAATACTATTAGCGCCTATAAAAACCGCGCTCTCAAAGAAAGGAAAAGGTAATGTCCAAATCACACTCAGCGCCAGATTTAACGGCAAAGCAACAAAAAGTATAGTCAACAGGAAATTTGCCCCAGGTATTCTTTTATGCACGTTTCGCCTCCTGCAAAATCGTTACGAGTTGGGGAATGATAGTATTACGGTTATGATAAGATGCAACCCATTTGCGGGCGCGAACTCCTAATTGTCGGCGTCCTTCAATGCCCAGACGAACCGCTTCAAATAGTTGCCAAGTAATTTCCACCGCATTCCGCGCATTAAGAATCGGCGCTGGTTCAGAATATACATCGGCATGGCGCGTGACATCCCAACTTGTAATGAGCGTTTGTCCATGAAAAAGCGTTTCCAAACCCGCGAATCCGAGTCCGGCTTGGCGATTAAATTGGTCGGCAACCACAACATTGGGCAGACTGTAGATTACACGCAATGTATCTCGTCTGAACATTGGCTCAATCGAGACACAATCATTCAACTCTAGAGAATCCACAAGTCGCTGCGTTACCTCGTATTCGCCATTTTGGACCATGATCAAACGCGCCCGTCCCGCCCAAGCGCGTCGAAATTCCGCGAAACCGCGCGCCAATTGTTCATTCCCTTTGTAATGATAACGCTGCGGATCAATCTGATGTCGTGCGGGAGCAAATACGACCAGATCGGCATCTTGAAAATGGGGCGGCGCTTCCGCCAATGCTTGCGCGACGGGCAGCGGCTGATAAGCATCAGGGTCCATCGGTACAGGCAAAAATTTTGTCCTCCTCAACCCCAATCTCTGAATCGAACTCTGCTGTTGAAAAACCATCGAATAGACAACCCGCGCGGCAGAACGAATGGCGCGCCTTTGCGCCAGAGCGCACAGACGGGCATGGATATTTGTCGTCGCAAACGGTAGACTCTCCAATTCACCGCCCAAACTCCATATCACATGCGGCTTGCCAGCGCGATGCGCCAAAATTGGCTCGTACCCGCCCGAGGTCAATAACACATCACACTGCCCTAGTTCACGCACCAGCTGCGGGTAGGGATACAAAGGACGGCGTATAGGATGAAACGATTTTCTATGATACCAGCCGTCAAGAGCTTTGCCGTCCTTTAACTCCCACTCTACACGGTCACGGGCAAATTGATTGTCAAACGCATAACAATGTGCGTCAATTTCATAGTCTCGCATCCAACGCGTCAGATGATATCCAAAGTTTAGCGTCGTGCCAAGGACATTCACGCGCATGCTATCTTAGACCTTTCGTGCGCGCAGCTGATTGATTTGCCGCAGAATTGGCGCCGGATCAACAATGCCCAAAACATGTAGCATGATGGGATAACCGAGCGTCAACGTCAGCAAAGCGGGAATCGTCCAGACCGTAGGCGTGCTTGCGACCACACCTGCCAACAGCAAAACTACGAAAAAAACAAGCGTGAGGCGTACAAGTTTAGACACCGCCCATTGAATCGGAAAAAGGCGCTGCGAGATCCCAAGCGCAATTCCCAAACCCGCAACTTTTCCACCCAATGCCGCCCATGCCGCACCAACCTCTTGCAGTTCTGGCACCAATAGTAAAGCCAAGCCCAGCGCTACAACGCTTGAGAATAGATAAATCGGAATCAGCAGGTAACTTTTTTGGCGAATATAAATACCACCCATTGCCACAAAATCTAATCCCGCCAAAATATTCAACAGAGCCAACGGCAACACAATTTGCACGGCGCCCTGATAGGCGGGTCCAGACAAGAAAGAAACGAGCCAGGGCGCGGCAAGCACAACCCCCAAGCCCCACCACGTTGCAAGCGTCAAGTATGCCAACGTCGCACGTCCAAAAAGTCGCGGCGCGTCAGCATCGTGTTGCCGGGAAAGAAAAAAGGGGCCCCATGCTATAGAAAAGCCCGAAAGCACAATCGCAATCAGATATGCAACGCGTTCGCCCACGCCATAAATACCTACAGACGCCAAGCCGGTCGTGTGCACCAAAACCTGCCGCGTGATGGTCGGCATCAAAAGCGCCGCGGCGGAAACCAACGCAAATGGGATTCCAAGAATGATTAGCCGACGCGCAAATTTCCTGAGCTGCGGCAGACACCAAACATGATAATTAAAAGCCACTGCGACGAACAGGGTGAGCAGATTCGCGATCCAAAGAGCCAGAACCCAACCCACCACGCCCAGTTCAGCAAATACGACCAGGCCAACTCCAATCGCCAGAGACAAAAAAGCCTCGCCGATTAACAAACCTACAAAAACAAAACGGCGCATTTGCCACTTTAGCAAATTGCGCGCGTACTCGGTAATTGCAGAAAAGGCAGTTAGCCCTAGAGTAAGCAACAAAACCCGTGGGTCGCCATTACCGCCCATGACCCACTGATACAGCGTTTCCCGTCCCCACCATCCAACAATCAACAACACGCTTGCCGCAATAACAACAATTGCCAAGCCAGCGCTCATCAGCACGCGCTGACGACGCGTATCCTTTGGCGACTGATTGTATAGAATCGCCACGGCCGATTCCATGCCTAACGCCACAAGTGGCGCGGCAACCACCAAAAAACTGCGCGCCGCATCAAACGAGCCCAGCTGCGCCGGGTCAAGATTACGCAAAATTAGCGGTAAAACCAAAAAGCGCAAGCCCATGTTAACAGCAAGGCCTATGGCATAAATGAACGAGTCCGAGAACAAGCGTAAAATGCCGGTGGAAATTGACGCAGAGTGTTCTACAGCATTCGAAGCGGACTCGTCCTTCGTCGAGATAACGTTTTCAATCATTGGCGGAGCATAGACAATTGTTTCAAACGATCTGCCGCAACATCTTTTGCCTGAGCATCCGCGAGAGTTAATACCCGCTCAAAAACAGTTTGCGCGGCGGCGAATTCTTTTTGTTCCATGTATAAATCCCCCAACGCAACTTGGACCCACGGGTCATCCGACAACAGCTGTGCCGCCATCAACAGCTCAACATGTGCTTGAGCGTCATTACCCAATTTTTGATAGACGAGCTGCTTTCCGCGATGCGCATATCCTACAGTAGAATTTGTCGCCGTGCTGTCTTGCAGCACACGGTCAAAAGTCTCCAATGCAAGCGCGTAATCTTGACGCGCTGCATAGACTTGGCCAAGCACTTGAAAGTATGCGGCTTCCGGCTGAAACCCGACCGCTACCTGACAATTGGGCAAAGCCGCGTCATATTGCTTTTGATTGTACAAGTCCAGACACTGCTTCCAATAAAATTCGACCCGGTATTTTTTCCATCCCGGATCGAGCCGTTCCGAAATCTCGTAATAATGTAAAGCAGTCACCCGGTCATCATCATACAGACCAGAGCCGATAGCCGCAAAATACCATTCGCTATGCGGCACCGCGCGCCACATCTCGATCGCCCGATCAAGTTTCCCCTGCGCGTAATACACGGCGCCTTGATAGTACTTCACCCATGTGTCTGCCAGTGTTCCCGTAGTGGGGCGGTTGGCATTTACCCAATCAATACTCTGCTGCGTCAGTTCAGGCGTACCACAGTGCCATGCATAAGGGACAATGTTGGCAGAATAACCAGCCAAAGAAACGCCTTGGCGCTTTTCAATAACCTGTGCAACTTGCTCAGGCATAACCGCACAGCGCAAACGAGTTCCAGAAATGAGCAACTCTGACTGAGCATTCACAACGGGAAGCATTTGCTTTACCATTACCAAATTCTGAAGATTTAGAAATAGGGTGGATGAAAACGCTTGTACACTAATCAGAATGGAAAATGATAAAAGGAGAATAATTCCACCCAAATACAATTTAATGAACTTGCACATAATATTCGCGATCGAATCTTTATGACGCTTTAGTTCCGCACTAATTGTTTTATCACGCTATGCTTGAGCAATACAATCATATCTTGCGCTTTAATCGGAAATTCGACTTGGATTACAACATCTCTATCGTCCATCTCCTCAACAAACTAAAAAAAGGGGTGCTCCAATTCAGATTTCTCAGCGCAAAATTGCCCAGACCAAAGCGATATTTTGAAAGCGGGGATGCGTGTAAACCCAAAAATCCGTTCGACATTTTTGATAATAAACGGAAAGAACCCAGCAAATATCATTCCACAACGAGGACAAGATACGCTATTGATACTCAGGATAGATGTTCATACCCAATCACGAGCTCTTGCACCACACGCACTTGTTCAGATTCAGCAAGCGTTTCATATAGTGGCAGCGTCAACGACTGCACAAAAGCCGCATCCGCAACTGGAAAGTCACCCGGTTTAAAACCATAGCGCGTACGGAAAAATGTTGTTAGCGGCATATGCCACGTTCCAATGTTTGTTTCTATGCCCCGGTCACGGAGCCGTTGAATCAAATCCTGCCGCACAGGGGCAGTTCTTGGCGGCAGCGTCACAACATAGGATTGATAAACGTGTTTCGCCTGACTTGCCGTGACCGGCGGACGAATAGGCGAATTGACTAGCAAATTATCATAGCGTTTTGCACCATTGCGGCGAGCGGTGATAATGCGCTCCAATTTCGTCATTTGCGTAGAGCCCAGCGCTGCCTGAAATTCAGTCAAACGATAGTTCAAGCCCGGCATAATAAAATCGGGCGCGGACGTATCGGGGTCCTGTCCATGATTCCGTAACGCGCGCAATTTGCGTGCCAATTCATTGTCATTGGTCGTGATCACGCCACCTTCGCCAGTCGTAATCGCTTTGCGCGGGTGAAAACTAAAACAGCCCAAAACACCCCAAGTTCCAGCTTGGCGCCCTTGCCACGACGCGCCCAGAGCGCAAGCGGCGTCCTCAATCACCGGGAGATTGTAGCGTCCCGCAAGCTCCAAAATCGCCGGCATATCCGCCATCTGCCCAAATGTATGCACAGGTAGAATGGCTTTGACTCGTCGCGCGGTCTCGGCATTTTGCATCAAACGCGCCAACACCTTGGACAGCGCTTCCGGAGACATATTGAAGGTATCGGGCTGAATGTCCACAAACACTGGCTCGGCGCCACACAAGGCAATGACATTTGCCGTTGCAACGTACGAATACGCCGTAACCAGGACCAAATCACCCGTCTGCACGCCGATGGCAAGTAGACTCAGATGCAAAGCCGCAGTGCAATTGCTTACCGCAATCGCATGTTTAACGTCAATATATTCGCGAAAAACGCGCTCGAATTCGGCGACCCGCGCGCCTTGAACCAGAAATCCAGACTTGAGCGCTTCATCCACCGCTTCAAGGTCATCTACTTCAATAGACGGAATTGCAAGTCGGATCATGCTACCTACCCCGATAATAGTCCGCAGTCCGCCGAATGCCCTCTTCCAGTTCAATCTTGGATTCAAAATTGAGTAGATCCAAGGCTTTTTTTACAGACGGAATTCTGAGTTCGACATCTGCATATTCTTTGTGCGTAAACACAACCTGTGACGCGGAGCCAGTCACTCGAACTACAGTATTTGCCAGACCATAAATTGTAGTCACGGCTTTTTGATTGCCGATATTGAACGATTCGCCAATTGCCCGCGGGTGTTCCATTGCGAGCAAGACGCCATCCACCATATCGTCCACATAACACCATGCGCGAATCTGTGTGCCATCGCCATGAATTTCTATCGTCTCGTTCTTGAGCGCGCGCTGAATAAAGGTACGCAATGCGCCTTCGCCGACTTGGCCGGGGCCATAGATATTAAAGGGTCTGACGACGGCAGTTGGCAATTCCCTTTCATGAAAATACGCAATAGCAAGATGTTCTTCCGCAAGCTTGCTCACAGCATATGTCCAACGCGCTTCGCCCACTTTACCCATCACCGCGTTATCCCCTTCGGCCGAACGAAACGCTTGTGAACCAAACACCTCACTCGTCGAAAAGCAGACCACACGCTCACACTGCGGTAACTGCGCGGCCGCCTCTAGCACATTCGCAGAACCAATCATGTTCACCCGCATCGTCGTGACCGGGCTCTTGATAACGGTATCAATCCCCGCAATCGCAGCACAGTGAACAACAATGTCGGCGCCTCGCATCGCGCCGCACACGCCGTCAAAATCCAACACATCGCCTTTAACCAAAGTTAAATTCGGATGATTTTTGAACGATTTATCTTGAAGCGCATTGCGCGTCAAATTATCAAACGCCACAATGCGGTTTTGCTCGATCAATCGTCCGATTAACGTCGAACCAATAAAACCAGCGCCGCCGGTAATAAAAATTGTTTTACCTTGAATCAACTACTCGCTCCTCGCCCGCTTCACCGCGTCCAATCCCAATATAATCGAAACCTTCCATACGCGCTTTCACCGCATCCAAGACACGCCGACCATCCACCAGAATCGGCGTTCGCATTTCCTTTCGTAACCTGGCAAGCTCAAGCGTTTTGTATTCTTGATGCGCCACCATAATCACAAGCGCATCGCTATTATGCCAGCAGGACGGCCAAGACATCTTAAATTCTGCCACGTACGGATCATGGATTACAACCGTCACGCCCCACTCTTGCAAACGCGCGACGAGAACGGCGCTGGGGCTATTACGTATGTCATCACTATTCTCTAAATAAGCATATCCCATAACAGCTACGCGCGACGATTTCAGTGTACAGCCACGCCGTATTAACGCGTTACGCGTCATGTCGGCAATATGCAGCGGCATTGCATCATTTACCGCGCGCGCGGCGGGGATCAAACGTATTGGAATCTGATTTCCACCACCAAAAGCTAAAAGCCACGGGTCTTTTGGAATACAATGCCCGCCTACGCCGGCGCCAGCAAATAATACATTACGCCCGGGCGATTTATTCACCAATTCCCGCACGCGTAAAAAATCGCCGCCCGTCACCTGGCAAATTAGCGCCAGCTCATTCGCAAACGCAATGTTCACATCCCGATACGCATTTTCGCCGGTTTTGACCAATTCAGCCGTCACGCAATCCGCCGCATCCAGGTCCGCCGCAACAATTTGACGATATAAAGCCATCATCACAGCAGAGGTCTCCACAGAATAACCGCCGCACACCCGGCTCATCGCGCGCAAGTTAGCAAGCAATTTTCCCGGCATAACACGTTCAGGGCAGACACCCAAATAAAAATCTATATTAGCTTTGCCGCGCGACGATTCTTCCAGCGCCGGACGTACCAGACGATCCATCGTACCCGGCGCAATTGTAGATTCGATAATGACCAAGGCGTCTGTTTTGAGTACCGGCCCCAGAGACGCACAAACCGACCGCAAAGCATGATATTCTGGCTCATGCTTTTCATTTACTGGCGTCTCGACATCTATCAAAACAACATCGGCTTGGCTGAGCGCAGTATAATCTGTCGTGGCATAAAAACGTTTTGTATCAACCGCCTGTTTGAGCAGCTCCGCTAACCCCGGTTCTTCGCCGTCAATTGGACAATCTCCCGAATTGATCAACGCCACGCGGTCTACTTTGATATCAACGCCAATGACCTGAAAGCCATTCGCCGAGAACGCACAGGCAACTGGCAAACCAACATATCCCAACCCGATTACGCCCAACACCGCAGTCTGCCGTTCAATCTTGGTTTGCAATTCAACTAAAGACATCACTCTCCCTACTCAAGTGAAAATAGTTACGCTAACGAAATCACACGATGTTCCAAACCTGATTGGACAATGGCTTGAGCCAATTCGAGCGCCTTGAGTCCATCTTGCCCCGAGACAGGTACGGGCGTATCTTTTTGGATCGCTTGAATAAAAGCTTCTTGTTCCGCGCGCAAAGGTTCTCTTTTCTCTACAACATATCGAATCATTCGTCCTTCGCTGACACCGCGCAAGACGCGCAAGGTTTCCCAATCATCGCCATGCGCTGTCGCATTTTCATAGAAATATAGATCTTGCGTTAAATAATCTACGCGAAACATGCCGCCCTCGCCTGTCACGTACAACTCGCGAATTTTTGCAGGCGTCAGCCAATTAACCGTCAACGTTCCCACTGTGCTGTCATTGAGACGTACTGTACCCATCAATAAATCTTCATAACGACTATGGATTCGGTGTTCCGTTTCCGCAAAGACACGTACAATTTCCGCATCCGTGATATAACGCATTACATCCAGATCATGCACCGCAAGATCAATGACCACGCCCACATCACGCACCCGTGCCGGAAAAGGACCCTGCCGCCGCGCGTCAATCTGGAAAACTCGGCCCAATTCTTTCTGTACTAAATACTGCTTGAGCAGGATCACCGCCGGATTAAAACGTTCGATATGCCCAACCATTAGCTTGACACCGGCATGGTCTGCCGCTGCAATAATCTCCTGCCCCTCTGTCAAAGTAAATGCGATTGGTTTTTCAATCAATACATGAATCTTGCGCTGTAAAGCCGCACACGCGACTTGCAAATGGTCTATCGTCGGCACCGCTATCGTCACCGCGTCTGGTTTTTGCTCGTCAAATAATTGTCGGTAGTCTTGATAGCCGATGCCGCCAAAACGCTTTGCAATAGTCTGCGCCATTCGCTCATCTGCATCTGCGACTCCGACAAGCTCGATACCAGACATCTCAGAATATACGCGCGCGTGATTTCGCCCCATTGCGCCAACGCCGATAACTGCAATTTTCAGCATCCCAGCTTGTTCACCTCGACGATAATCTTGTCGAGCTCTGCTCGCGTCAACGCGGGATGCACAGGCAGTGAGAGGACTTGGCGCGCCATTTGCTCCGCTACGGGTAGCGAAACTGTTCCGAATCCTCTTTCAACCAAATACTTTTGTTTATGCACCGGAACCGGATAAAAAACACCAGTGCCAATCCCAGCATCGTTCAATTGTTTGACCACCGCGTCCCGATCCCAACCCTCGTGTACACAAACAGTATATTGATGCCAAACATGTCCAAAACCCGGACGCACTTGAGGTGTAGTGACGCTCTGAATATGAGCATTAAGATATTCTGCATTAGCGCGCCGTCGGTCATTAAATTCTTTCAGACGGTCCATCTGCGCCAAACCAATCGCCGCGTGCAAGTCCGTCATCCGAAAATTATAGCCAAGTAGATCATGGTAATATCTTTGCTGCATCCCATGAGCCCGCAACATACGACATTGCTGCGCCAATTTCTCATCGTTGGTCGTAATCATGCCGCCTTCGCCACTCATAACGTTTTTGGTCGCGTATAAACTAAAACAGCCCGTGCCAAAACTTCCCACACGCTTGCCATTAAATTCAGATCCAATTGCTTGCGCAGCGTCTTCAATCACCAACAAACTGTATCTTGACGCGAGATGTATTATCGCATCCATATCGCATGGATAACCATAAAGATGAACCGGCAAAATTGCTTTTGTCTTGGGCGTAATCGCCTGTTCAATCAACTGTGGATTGAGATTAAATGTATCTGGTTCAATATCAACCAAAACCGGCGTTGCGCCGACGTAAAGAATACTGTTCACGGATGCGATAAAAGTGAACGGTGTCGTAATCACTTCGTCGCCCTGGCCAATCCCGTTCGCCAATAGCGCAACGTGTAGTGCCGTTGTGCCTGATGACGTCGCAATTGCAAAACGCGTCCCGCAAACCGCCGCAAACTTTTCTTCCAATTCGGCAGTTACCGGTCCTTGCACCAACATTCCAGAGTCAAGCGCCTTTATCACCGCTTGTTTTTCTGCCTCGCCAATTAATGGTTTTGAAATTGGAATCATCTTTATTCAGCGCCCTTGCATTGAAACCCCAACACCACCTTCGCTGCCGTTCGCGCTACGTTGTCTACCATATATTCCGGCGGCGGATTCCATTCGCGGCTCGTCGCCAGCGCAATCTGTGTCGCGCGCAAAATCATGTCCGGCTCTGCGCCGCTCAAAATATTGCTGCCCACTTCAACCGTTTCAGCCCGTTCAGTCACATCGCGCAGCGTCACATTCGGTACGCCAAAAATGCTACACTCTTCTTGCACCGTCCCGCTGTCGCTCAATACGCAATGCGCCGTACGTTCCAATTTCACAAAATCGAAAAAACCCAGCGGCGCAAGCAAACGCACGCGCGGCGACTGCGGGTCAAGGCCAAAGCGCGCCAGCTTGTCCGCCGTGCGCGGATGCAAACTCACCACCATCGGCTCGGCGTACGTGTCCGCGACGCGCGCCAAGCCGCGCCATAATTTCTCCAGACGCGCCGCGTCGTCCACATTTTCCGCGCGGTGCAAGGTGACCAGAAAAAATTTTCCCGCTTCCACATTCAGCCGCGTCAACACGTCGCTCTGTTCGATTTGCGCCGCATACGTTTGCAAGACCTCGTAAATCGGATTGCCAATCACAAAGATACGCTGCCGCGCAATGCCTTCGCGCGTCAGATTGTCTTTGCTGCGCTGCGTGTACGGCATCAACACGTTACTACAATGGTCAATGATGCGCCGATTGATTTCTTCCGGCACACGGTCGTCGTAACAACGATTGCCCGCTTCCAAATGATAGACCGGAATCCCCATCCGCGCGGCGGGAATCGCCGCGAGCCCGCTGTTGGTGTCGCCCAGAATCAAGACGCGGTCCGGTTGAACTTGCGCCAACAATGCGCCGCACCGCGCAATGATTTGCCCGGCTTGATCCGCAAATCCGGTCGCCTGAATCCCCAGATGAATATCCGGCGCGCGCAGCCCCAGATCAATAAAGAAAATATCGCTCAGGTTCGGGTCATAATTCTGTCCCGTGTGGACGAGGGTATGGTCGCAAAATTTATCGAGCTGTTTAATAATTTGACTCAGGCGAATGATTTCGGGCCGCGTGCCAAAGATCGTCATTACTTTCATGCATAGACCTCATGCGGCAAGGGCGCGTCCAAATACGGCGCCAAAAGTTCGCGCAGTCCGTCATGGTCGAGCGTGATATGCGCGGACGAATATTCGCCTTGGAGCGCAGGCGTTGCGGGAGGAACGCCCTCTAATTCTGGTAGCATCGGACGAATCACATAATATCCGTCGCGCTCAATCGTGCGATAACATTCTTCTTCCGAAACCATGATCTCGTGAATCTTTTCGCCGGGGCGAATGCCCGTGTACACAATCGGAATATCGCGTCCGGCAATCAGAACCTCTGCCAAATCTACGAGCCGCGCCGCCGGCACGCGCGGAATATATGTCTCGCCGCGCTGCGCGCCGCGAATTGCCGCAAAAACCGTATCCACCGCGCGATCGAGCGAGAGCAAAAAACGCGTCATTTCTTTTAACGTCACCGTCACGGGGCCCCCATTAGCAATCTGGTCGAGAAAAAGCGGGACCACCGAACCGCGCGAGGCAATGACGTTGCCGTAACGCACGCACACAAAGCGCGTCGCGGGACAATCCATATTCGCTTCAACCATCAGCCGTTCCATCACGGCTTTGGTCATCCCCATCACGTTGATAGGTTTGCACGCCTTGTCTGTCGAAATGCCGACAACGGTTTCGACGTGCGCGGAATGTTCGCGCGCGGCACGCGTCAAATTTTGCGCGCCGATAATATTCGTCTGCACCGCCTGAAATGGAAAGTATTCGCAGGTCGGCACTTGCTTGAGCGCGGCGGCATGAATCACGACATCGGCATCCTGCACCGCTTGCACGACGGACGGATAATCGCGCATGTCGCCGATGCGAAACGTCAACAATTGCTGAAAATTGCGGTAAATGATTTCGTCCGTCGCCGCCTGCCGATTGAGATACGACAAGCGCATGTAATGCTGCTTGGCTTCATCGCGCGAAAAGACGATTACTTTGGCGGGCGTACCCATCTCGCCCGCAAGAATTCGGCGCACGACGACCTGGCCCAGCGAACCGGTGCCGCCCGTAATCAAAACGCGTTTGCCGCTCAATGGTTGCGGAGCTGATTTTCCATTTGTCATAGTTGAGGTCGCAATGTATGCCTCGAAACTTTTAACCGCCGACCGCGCGCCGCCGCCCCTGCTTCCATTCGTCATAAGGCGTCGGGTCGTTCGCCAATTCCGCGACCATTGCATCCCAATCTGGAATGGCATAACCGGTCGCCGCTACAAAACGCGCCGCGCGCAAACTGCGGTCGCAAAAAAATTCGGTTTGCGGCTCGATGACGATATCCAAATGCATGGCGTCGCGGATTTTACCAAGCAATTCATATTTACTGAGCGGCGCGCTGGCAACCTGATACAAACCAGAGAGCGCGGGATATTGTTCAATGAGATCGCCGATAATGCGCGCGAGCGTTTGCGTCGGAAAGCCGGTATAAATGGCGCGCGTATATCCTTGAACGGCGCCGCCGCGATGGCTCAAGAACCATTCCAGCATCGCATCGTTCTTGGCAAAATCGCGCCCGATAATCGAGGTGCGCAGCGTCAAACAACCGGGACGATCCAGTTCGCCCAGAAATTTTGTCCGCCCATACAAATCGTACGCGTCCGAAATATCCGTTTCCGTATAAGCGCCTTTATGCCCGCTGAATACGCAATCGGTGCTAATGTGAAATAACCGCGCGCCCGCGACTTGGCACAGGTCGGCAAGTTGATGCGGAAACAGCGCGTTCAGAGTAATACTGACCAGCGCATCGTGCGCCTGTTTCAACTGCTTGATGATGCCAATGCAGTTGACGACCACATCGGGTTTAACCTGCGCGATTGCGCGCGTCACCGACGCAAAATTCAACGCGTCCACGCCGGCGAGCAGACGCGCGGACTCGACGTTTTCATACATCGGATACTGCGTCCACGCGCCATTCTCGGCGCGAAACGTCGCAAAAGTTTCAAACCGCGGCGAGAGCGTCTGAAATACTTTATGACCCAACATGCCCGCGCCACCGAGAACGAGTACACGCGTCATGGTCGCAGCGCCTCTTTCGCCCACGTCATATACTCGCGCAAACCATCCTGCAAAGTCACTTGCGGTTCAAACCCGAACGCCGCGCGCGCCGCCGTAATGTCCGCGAGACTGTGACGTACATCGCCCGGGCGCGGCGGGCCAT
>Ga0226835_1000946_pt1 | contig 20498 bp, 17 predicted proteins | sample LAC_MetaG_1_FD_163627 | JGI IMG/M metagenome (GOLD analysis project Ga0226835, IMG submission 163627) | Anaerobic ammonium oxidizing microbial communities from anammox membrane bioreactor (MBR) in UC Berkley, California, United States -... | ecosystem: Engineered > Bioreactor > Anaerobic >...
GCGCGGCAGCGGACGCGGCGCGCCCTTGTTGTTGATGGCGCATCTCGACGTGGTGCCGGTCGAACCCGCGCGTTGGAAATACGACCCGTTCGGCGGCGAAATTCACGACGGTTTTTTGTACGGCCGCGGCGCGCTTGATACCAAAGATTTGGTCGCGATGGAGCTCGCGGTTTTTCTCTGGCTCAAGCGCAATCAAGTTCCGCTCGCGCGCGATGTCATTCTCATGGCGAACGCGGACGAAGAGGCGGGCGGCCGTTTCGGCGCGGCGTGGATGGCGCTCGAACACGCCGATTTGATTCGCGCGGAATATGCGATTAACGAAGGCGGCGGTTTCGGTTCGACTATTTTGGGCAAACGCATTTACACCATTCAGACCGGCGAAAAAGGCGCCGCGCGTTTTACGCTGCGCGCGTTCGGTCGGCCGGGCCACGCGTCCATTCCGCAGCGCGACAATGCCGTTTTGAATCTCGCGCGCGCGTTGGATACGTTGGGGCGCGCGGAATTTCCGATACACGTTAGCGTGACCGCGCGCAATTATCTGGAAGGTTTGGCGAACGCGTTGGGTGGCCCAGCCGCGGCGAGCTTGCGCCAATTGGCAGAGGGCAAAAACGGCAAGCGCGCGCTCACCCATTTGCCGCTGGACGAAGGGATGCGCGGTTTGCTCTATGCCATGTTGCACAATACCGCGACGCCGACGAAATTGAACGCGGGCAGCAAAATCAATGTGATTCCCTCCGTCGCCGAAGCGCAGGTGGACGCGCGTTTGACGCCGGGGCAAACCGCCGAAACGTTTTTGCACGAACTGCGCGCCGTATTGGGCGAAGAATACGAAATCGAATTTCATCAGCCGACGACGCGCGGCATCGAAGCCGACCCGCAGTCGCCGCTATACGATACGATGGTGCGCGTCTTGAAACAACACGACCCCGCCGCGATTGTGCTGCCCGATTTGGTTGTCGGCGCGACGGATGCGCGGCACATTACTAAACTTGGCGCCAAAGTCTATGGCTTTTGTCCGATGTTTGACGAAGCGGGCGAAATGGAGCGCGTGCATGGCGACGACGAACGCATCCGTTTGGAAAATGTCGGTTTCGGCGCGCGCATCTTGTATCAAGTCGTAAGCGAATTCGCGCAGACCGCGTAAGCATGAATCCTGACGATACCGTTCTCGTCGCGCTCGTTCAAACGCCGCGCGATTTGGAAATTGCCGCGCGCGAACGCTGGTATCGCATTCCGACGCGGCACGCGCCGCGCTTTTTTAGCGGCGCGCAGGCGCTGGCGTTTTATTTGCCCGCCGCGTTTCGGGAACGCAAATGGAGCATTGACACCTTTGCGACGGTGCGGGGCCATGAATTGGCGCGGCGGCGCGATTTATTGCCGGACGAAGCGCAGCATCCGCGCGCGGACGAAACGTATTACAAATTGCAGTTGGGCGCGTTGCAAGCGCGCGTGCCGCCGATTCTGTCCAAACGCGGGCGGCGCGTCCTGTTTTTGTGGACGAATTGGGAAAAATTTTCCAACGCGCGCGAATGGAACGATTTGTATCTACGAACGCCCGCGCACGAAGCGTTATACGACGCGCTGCGCGCGGACGCTTGGGATGTGGAACGCGAAACGTTTGTGCGCGAGGGGCGCGCGCGGTATCGCGTAGATTTTTTGGTGTATGTGCCGCAGGGGCAAATCGCCATTACGGTGGGCGAAGCGAATGTCCAAAGCCGCGGGGGCGCGCGGCAAATGAATTTGACCGTGACGCCTGCGGAAATTCAAGCAAATCTCGCGCGCGTGCGGCGCATGATTCAACGCGCGGCGCGCGAACTGCAACAATCCTATTCAACGAGGCAAGCATGAGCATTTTGGTAGATCAGAATACGCGTCTCTTGGTGCAAGGGATTACGGGACGCGAAGGCATGTTTCATACAAAAAATTCAATCGAGTACGGCACGAATGTCGTCGCGGGCGTGACGCCGGGGCGCGGCGGCGAAACCGTTTTGGACGTGCCGATTTTCAACACCGTGTCGGAGGCAGTGCGCGCCACCGCCGCGAACGTTTCGGTTATTTATGTGCCGGCGGGCGGCGCGGCGGACGCAATGCTCGAAGCGAGCGCGGCGGGCATTCCTTTGGTCGTTTGCATCACCGAACGCGTGCCGGTCCAAGACATGATGCGCGTCAAGAGCGAGTTTAACAAGCGCGGCACGAAACTCATCGGGCCGAACTGCCCCGGTTTGATTAGTCCCGACCAAGCCAAAGTCGGCATCATTCCCGGCAACATTTGCAAGGCGGGTCCCGTCGGTTTGGTTTCGCGCAGCGGCACGTTGACGTACGAAGTTGTAGATGCTTTGACGCGGCAAGGCAACGGGCAATCCACTTGCGTCGGCATCGGCGGCGACCCGGTGCGCGGTTTGAACTTTGTCGAAATTTTGGAAATGTTTCAAAACGACCCGGACACTCGAGCGATTATCGCCATCGGCGAAATCGGCGGCACGGACGAAGAAAAAGCGGCGCTGTACATCAAAGAGCATGTCACTAAACCGGTGGTCGCGTTCATCGCGGGCCAGACCGCGCCGCCCGGTAAACGCATGGGCCATGCGGGCGCCATCATCGAAGGCGGCGCTGGAACCGCCGCAGAAAAGATCAAAGCGTTCCAAGCGGTCGGCGTTCCTGTCGCACGCTATCCGGTCGAGTGCGCGGAACTGATTGCCAAGGTTCTCTGAGAACGGGCTTGCGGTTCCTTGTGGAACGCAAGCTCTTTTTTTTTTGAATCGCCCATGACGCGCGCCGATGTCGTTCGCTCAAAATTGTACGCGGGCCTTTGGATTGCCAGCGTGCGCGGGCGCGTCGTCGCTTCGGGCCGCAGCGCCCAAGAGACGTTGCTGCATTGTCGCGCGATGCGGTTAAAAGACGAGCCGATTCTGCGCTACAGTCCTGCCGTTAAACCTCAAAACTCTGGCGCGGGACGACGCCAAACCAAAACCAAAACCAAGAATGATGATGCTTGAACGCTTGCGCGCGTTTTTGCGAACGCGCGCCGCGCAAACGTATCTGGTCGGCGGTACGGTGCGCGACCTGCTGCTCGGACGCGCCATTCACGATGTGGATGTGGTCGTGGCGGGCGACGCGTCCGCGCTGGCGCGCGCATTTGCGGACGAAATCGGCGCGGCATTTTATGTGATGGATGAATCGTTCGACGTGGCGCGTGTGATTTGGGATAGCGGAACGACGCGCGCGTTGGTTGATTTTGCGCGCTTGCGCGGCCAAGACATTGCCCAAGATTTACAAATGCGCGATTTTACCGTGAACGCGATGGCGGCGGACGCAGTGAATTGGCAGGGCGCTGCCGCGGCGGTGATTGACCCGCTAAATGGCTTGGACGATTTAGCCGCCAAGCGTTTGCGCGCCGTGTCGGATGAAATTTTTCGCAATGACGCGGTGCGTTTGGCGCGCGCGGTGCGTTTGGAAACAGAATTACACTTTGTCGCGGATGATGCGACGGCGGCATTGCTGCGGCGCGACGCGCCGCTGCTCGCGCACGCGCCGTCGGAGCGCGTGCGCGATGAATTGATGCGGATCCTTGGCGCGGACGACGTCTTGGCGGCGTTGCGCCGTCTCGACGCGTTCGCATTGCTCGGATCCATTTTGCCCGAAGTGGAGGCGCTGCGCGGCGTCACGCAATCGTCGCCGCACATTTACGATGTGTGGGAACATTCGCTGCGCGCTGTCGCGGCGGCGGCTGAAACGGAACGCGCGCAGTATGCCAATTTGGCGGATGGCGCGTTCACCGCGCAACTCGCCGCGCATTTTGCCGCGCGTCCAATGGGCGGCTATACGCGCCGTGAAATGTTGCGCTTGACGCTCTTGCTGCACGACATTGGCAAACCGGCGACGCGCAGCGTCGAGCCGTCGGGCCGCATCCGCTTTTTGGGGCACGCGGAGCAAGGCGTCGCGTTGGCGCTCCCCGCGCTGCGGCGTTTGCGTTTCAGCAACGAGCAAATTCATTGGGTAAAAACCATTATCGCCAATCATTTGCGGCCGCTGTTGCTCGCGCAAAACGGCATGAGCCGCCGCGCGCTCTATCGCTATTTTCGCGCGACCGGCGACGCGGGCGTGGATACGGCGGCGCACGCGTGGTGCGACCAACGCGCGACGTATGGCGATGCTTTGCCGTCCGCCGTCGCCGCCGCGCAGCAAACTGTAATGACGCGCATGTTCGACGCGTATTTTAACGCGCACGCGCAGCAGATTGCGCCGCCGCCGCTTTTGAACGGCAATGAGGTGATGGCGCATTTGGAATTGGCGCCGGGCCCGCGGGTGCGCGCGGCGCTGGAGGCGGCGCTGGAAGCGCAGGCGTTGGGTGAAATTACGACGCGCGACGAGGCGCTGGCGTTCCTAAAAACGCATTGGGCTGACGAACAAAAACTTTGACATGCCCGTTGATTCACCTATAATCTTGCTTTGCTTGCCAAAGCGTTAGCCCTACGGCTAATGCTTTTTAATTCGTGGAGTTTGAAAGGTCACATGCGTCAACGAACTTATATTTCGCTCGCCCTGATTGTTTTGCTTGCTATTTTTGCGGGCTGGATTGCTTTGAGCAATCCCAAAATTCAACTGGGCGATGTTACGCGCGAGGTCAAAGTCCATCTGGGCTTGGATTTGCAGGGCGGGTTGCGCGTTTTGCTTCAGGCGGATTTGCCGGAAGGCACAGCCATTACGGCTGAACAAATGCAAGTGGCGCGCAGTATTATTGACAAACGTATCAATGCGTTGGGCGTATCGGAACCGTTGATTCAAGTTCAGGGGACCAACCGCATTGTGGTGGAATTGCCCGGGATTGAAAATCCCGAAGATGCGGTCAAGGCCTTTGGCAATACCGGCTTGCTGGAATTTGTGGACGCGGGCAGTACGCCATTGCAAGAAGGCGCCATCATTCAAACGACGGGGCCCTCGGCGGCGAATTCGTGCGCGCGTGTCGTGTCCCAAGCTAGCGCGACGCCAACCGTCGCGCCTTCCGCGACCATCACTTCGACGGGCGCGGTGACCGAAACGAATCCGGTTACGGCGAGCCAAGTCTTTACGACCGTGATGACTGGCGATTGTTTGCAGAACGCGGTGGTCAGTTTTCAGCAAAATACAAATACGCCGGTGATTGATTTTGAATTACGCAGCGGCGGCGCCACCATTTTTGCCGACCACACGACTAACAATGTCGGCAAGTATTTGGCGATTGTGTTGGACAAGCGCGTGATTTCGTCGCCGTCCATCAATTCGCCCATTACCGGCGGGCGCGGCGTCATCGAGGGCCGTTTTTCGATTCCCGAAGCGAACGCGTTGGCGGTGCAGCTCAAGTACGGTTCGCTGCCGATTCCGCTGCGCATCGAAACGACGACCAATATCGGGCCGACGCTCGGTCAAGATTCCATCAACCGCAGTTTCATTGCGGGCATTATCGGCGTTGCCATCGTCGCGTTTTTCATGATTGCCTATTATCGGATGCCCGGCGTGTTGGCGGTGATTGCGCTGACGATTTATGGCTTTATCGTCTTTGCGATTTACAAAATCGGTATCCCCGGCCTGTTTGAATATGTGACGTTGACGCTGGCGGGCATTGCCGGTTTCATCTTGTCGCTCGGCGTGGCGGTGGACGGCAACATTTTGATTTTTGAACGGATGAAAGAAGAACTGCGCGAAGGGCGGCCGTTGGGCATCGCCATCGAAGCGGGCTTTGAGCGCGCATGGCCCTCGATTCGCGATTCGAACGCTTCGACCTTGATCACGTCGTTGATTCTTTTGTGGTTTGGCTCTTCCTTTGGCGCCAGCATCGTCGCCGGTTTTGCGATAACGCTCATGATCGGCGTCTTGGTCGGGCTGTTCACCTCGGTTTTTGTCACCCGCACCTTTTTGCGCGTGGTGTACGACCTCTTTCCGAATATCGGGTTATGGTGGTACGGCGTCAATAATATGCCGCGTCGTTCCAACAAATCATATGCGCCAACCGCAGAATGAAAGGATTTTGAGACGTGATTGATTTTGTCGGACGACGTTATCTGTATTTTTTCATCTCGCTCCTGATTATCGTGCCGGGGTTAATCGCGCTGGGCGTGCATTGGGTTCAATTTGGCGTACCCTTTACGATGGCGATTGATTTCACCGGCGGCACCAACTGGGAAATGGTGGACATTTCCGGCGTGCCGACGACGGAGCAAGTGCGCGCGATTTACGAAAAATATGGCATTCGCGATGCAGTGCCGCAGCCCGAAACTTTGGAAGGCAAGCCGGGCGTGTTGATTCGTTCCAGCGAAGTGCGCCCCGAAGTAAAGCCGTTGATTGCGGCAGAGCTCAAAACGCTGCTGGGCAATTTCACCGAAGTGCGTTTTGAATCGGCGGGGCCCGCCATCGGCGCCGAAGTTTCACAGCGCGCGGCGCAAGCCGTCGGTCTCGCCGCGTTGGCGATTTTGCTCTTTTTGACTATCGCTTTTCGCAAAGCCCCGCATCCCTTCCGTTATGGCGCTGCCGCCATTATCGCCATGTTCCACGATATTCTAGTGGTGCTTGGCTTGGCTGCCATCTTTGCGCTGTTCTTTGGTTGGCAAGTGGATGCTCTGTTCCTCACCGCATTGTTGACGGTCATTGGTTTTTCGGTGCATGATACGATTGTGGTGTTTGACCGCATCCGCGAAAATCTCACGCGTTTGCGCGGGATGCCGTTCGATAATGTTGTGAATCACAGCATCATGCAAACCCTCGACCGTTCCCTCAATACGCAATTGGTTGTGTTGTTCACGCTGGCTGCGCTGGCGCTGTTTGGCGGCGTCACGATTCGCCAATTCGTTTTGACGATGTTGATTGGCATTTTGAGCGGCACCTATTCGTCCATCTTTAACGCCGCGCAAATTTTGGTCGTGTGGGAAGATGGCGATGTCGGCAATTTTTTCCGCCGCTTGTTTGGCAAAACGGAAAAAGCGCCCGTGTCCTAAGCGCGCGTCCTTTGCACGTTTGACTCAAGAACCTTCGAGGCGTTTCCAGCCCGAAGGTTTTTTTGTGATAAGATAAACGCCGTGAGCGCAACGACAATTCAAATCCGCGCGGGCCGCTTGGACGACCTCGACGCGTTGTCCAAATTTACGCGTAAAACGTTTCGGTGGGGCGATTACATTGTGGAAGCGTGGCCCCATTGGGTGGAATCGGCGCGCGGCGAATTGTTGGTCGCCGAATTGGATGGCGCGCTGGTCGGGACGGTGCATGTGCGCTATGTGGGCGCGCGCGAGGCGTGGCTCGAAGGCGTGCGCGTGCATCCCGCCTTTCGCCATCAACGCATTGCGACGACTTTGATCCAAGACGCGCACCGCCGCGCAAAACAAAAACGCTGCCGAGTGATGCGTCTCGAAACTTTTTCCTATAACCGCAGGGCGCAGCGGCTGTTTGAAAAATTGGGTTATCGCTGCGTGGTGCAGTACGCGCGCTATCGCGCGCGCGCGGCGCAAGAACTCGCGCCCACCATGCGCGCGGCAAATCGCGCGGACGCGACGCGCTGTTGGGAAATTTGGACGACGGCGCCGCACGGCCAACGCGCGCAATCGTTAACGCGCGCGCCATTCGGTTGGTTGTGGTGGGAATTTTCACTGTCGCGTTTGCGCGAGGCGATTCGCGCGCAAAGAGTGTGGCTCTCGGCGGACGCGCGCGCGTTCATGGTTCTGGGGCGCGAAGAATTGCACGCGCTCGTTTTGGCGGGTACGCCGCGCGGTATGCGGGAATTGCTGCAAGGCGCGCAGGGACTGGCGAAACGGCAAAAATTGTCGCGCGCGTATTGGTTCGCGCCTTACACGACGCGGACGCGCGCGCTGGCGGCGCAAACGCGTTTTACGTTGGACGAAGCGGGCATGTTGATTTACGAATATGTTTTGTAAAATCATTGTGTGGGTTGGCGCGTTGTGCGCGCTGCTCGCGCTCGCGAGTTCGGCGGCGGCGCAGCAAGATATTGCCGCGCAAACTTTGACGCGCATCAATCAAGCGCGCGCCGAGGCGGGTTTGCCGCCGTTGACCTTGAACGCGCAATTGGGCGCGGCGGCGCAAGACCATGCGAACGATTTACAAAACAATGGCGTGAGTTTGGGCCATCGCGGTTCGGATGGTTCGACCATCAAACAGCGCATTGCGCGCGCGGGGTATGGCGGCGGAACGACGGGCGAAAATTGGGCGGCGTATCGCACGTTCGACCAAATCATGGATTTTTGGTTGAATGACCCGCCGCATCGCCGCAATATCTTGCATCAAAAATTTCGTGAAATCGGCATCGGCGTCGCGCTGCGCGCCAACGGCGGTCTGATTATCGTCACCGATTTTGGCGCGTTGGATAATGCGCCCGAGCTTGCGATAGCGGCAGCGGCGCCGACCAAAGCGCCGCGCAAAGCGCGCGTCGCGCCCACCAAAGCAAAACCCGCTGCGCCCAAACCGACGCGCGCGCCGACGCGTCAGCCGACGCCGCGCGCGACGCGCGTACGTACCCAAGTCGCGCCGCCCGCGCCGACGCTTGCGCCGCAACCTGAACCGACGCGTTTGGCGCTTGCCGCCGCGCCGCCAACGCAGCTAAAATTAGCCGCGCCTTTGCGCGCGCGCGGCCGCGTCGCGCAAGGCATTGTGCGCGGCAGCGCGTCCGCCCTGGTCAACGCGCCGCCCGACGCGGACGCATCCTCGCGGATGGCTTTGGGCGCGATATTGGCGGTGAGCGGCGCGCTCGGCTTGGGTCTGGCAATGGCAGGTCATTGGCGTTTTCGTAACCGGTGAGTCACTATGGGAATCACAAATCCACTCTTGGAACGCTATGTGCGCGAAACCGCGCCGCTTTTGATACCGCATATCAATATCTTGCGCCGCGTGCGCGCGGCATTGAATAATGGGCGCGCCGAATTTGTGGCGCAATACCGGGCGCTGGTGGAACAAGAAGAACAGCATCCCGCGCGCTGGCGCACGCGCGGCAGTGAATTGGCGAACCAGATGACGGTTGTCTGGGCGGACAGTCTCGCCGACCACACGCTGCCGGATGCTTTGCAGCGCGGCGCGACGTGGAGCGCGGAATTGTACGCCGACGGTTTGGATTTCGCCGACCAATATGTGTTGTGGAAACAGTATCGGCGCGCGTTGTTGCCGACGCTGCTGCGCGAATTCGCGGCAGGACCCGAGCTCGCGCTCGCGTTCGAGGCGTTGGACGCGCAAGAGCGCGCGGTGATGGGGCTGGTGGGCGTGATGGGCATTGTCGGCGCGCGTGAACAATTGACGCAGGGCGTTCATTTGCGTTCGGTGGGACGTTTGACCGGCGGTTTGGCGCACGCCATGAATAATACGATGGCGGTGATTGTGGGGCGCGCGCAAATTGTCGAAGAGCAATTGACGAATGAAGATTTGCGTCAAGAGTTGCGTTCGATTCAACGCGTCGCGCGCGGCGGCGCGGAATCGTTTCGTCAACTGCATCAGTTTGCGACGGAACACGACGGCCGCGCGCCAGAACGCGTGGATGTCAATCTCATTGTCAATCAAGTGATTCAATTGACGCGTTTTCGTTGGCGCGATGACGCCGAAGCGAGCGGCATTTCGATTGATATCGTCAAGGACTTGGATGTGGCGCCCCAAGTTTGGGCGCAGCCCGCGTTATTGCGCGACGCGCTGGTGGAATTGATTTTGAACAGCGTCGAAGCCATGCCGTTGGGCGGAATCGTCACTCTACGCACCGAACGCGCGGATGACAAGGTGGTGATTCTGGTCATTGACCAGGGCGAAGGGATGGACGAGACGACGCGCACGCGCGCGCTCGAACCATTCTTTACGACCAAAGCGGTGGGGCATGTCGGTTTGGGCTTGGCGACCGTCGCCGAAATCGTACGGCAGTTGAATGGCGCAATGGAATTGGAAAGCGAGCGCGGGCAAGGCACGACCGTGCGAATTGCGCTGCCGATTGCGACAGGCCCGACCACGCCGACGGAACGGCAGCAGGCGCGCATGGCGCGTTGGGCGAGTATTTTGGTGGTGGACGACGAACCGCAAATCCGCGATGTCGCCGCGCGCACGTTTCATCTGCGCGGTTTTCGCGTCGTCGCCGCCGATTCGGGCGCGGACGCGTTGCGGGTGTTTCAAGAAAAAGGGCCCTTTGAAGTGGTCATTACCGATTTGGGGATGCCGGGGCTGAATGGCTTTGAGTTGGCGCGCGCGCTCAAAGACCTTCATCCGCAGACGATTGTGATTTTGATGACGGGTTGGGCGGCTGAAATTGACCCGGTGAAAATGCGCGAGTCCGGCATTGACCGCGCGATTTCCAAACCGTTCGACGTGGACCAAGTGGTGCAGCTCATCGGCGAAGCGTTTGCGATTCAAGAGAAAAAATAAATTTTGACATTCGTTTCATTTGTAGCGGCATGAATTTTTCTGACCTTGTTAGTCTCGCCGTACTTTTTTTCGCCGCGCTGGCGGCGGGCGCAATCAATTCTATCGCGGGCGGCGGCAGTTTAATTTCTTTTCCCGCGCTGTTGGCGTTTGGCGCAACGCACGGGATTTCCGCCAAGATGGCAAACGCCACCAATAACGCGGCGCTGGTGCCCGGTTCTATCGCGGGCGTTTTTGGATTTTGGGCGGAGGTAAAGCGTTCCCGGCGCTTGGTGGCATTTATCGCGATACCGAGCATCGTTGGCGGTTTGTTGGGCGCGCTGCTCTTGTCGCGCACGCCCGAAGAAATTTTTCAAAAACTCGTGCCGTTCTTGATTTTGTTTGCGACGCTTTTGTTTGCGGGGCGCGATTATATTAACAAATTAACGCGGCGCGGCGCGGCGGCGGACGACCACATTACGCGCGCGGGCGGCGCGCTGGGTTTTGTGTTTCAACTCATCATCGCCACGTACGGCGGCTATTTTGGCGCGGGCCAGAGCTTGATGATGATGGCGGTCTTTAGCATCATGGGCATTCGCGATATTCACGAAATCAATGGCTTGAAAACCGCGTCGGCGGTGATGATTAATGGCGTCGCGCTCATTTTTTTTGCGACGCAAGGTTTGATTGCGTGGAACATTGCGCTGTGGATGGCGTGCGGCGCGATTCTCGGCGGCTATTTCGCGGCGCGCATTTCTAAACGGATTCCGCAAAAGTATTTGCGCTGGACCGTGATTGGCGTCGGCTTGGCGGTTTCCGCGATTTTATTTATCCGCACTTTTTAAACGGACGCGTTTGCCGCGCACACAAAAAAATCTCGCCGATACGCGGCGAGATTTTTTTGTGGAAAAAATTTTTTAACGTATCCCCAACCCGCTGCCGCAGGTTAAATAGTTGCCGATGCGGTCAATCAAACAGCCCTGCACATTCACCGCGTTTTGATAGCCGCTTGGAATGCTGACAGTGACGTTGGTAAATTGCTGCGCGTACGGAATTGCGCCCACGTTGCTGCTGCCGACGACTTGGCCCATATTGTTGAACGCGGTGATTTGCACTTGGCCCGGCGCGTTCGTATTGTCGTAAAAATATTGCACCGGCACATTGATTGCGCCGAACCCCGCTTGCTGCGCGGGCGAAAGCATGATGGTGTTGCGCTGCGGCGGCGGCGTAGGCGTTGGCGGCGGCGCCGCGCTCACATACACGGTTGTAACCGAATCCACGCGCTGCCCGCGACACAACGCGGTGAGAATGTACGTGGTGGTGACATTGGGCGAAAGCGTGGTTTGCCCCGGCGCGGTGACGGAACTGCTGCCCGCCGGCGTTTGCAGTCGAATCTGGTCGGCGTTATTCACCGCGCCCCAAATCAAAGTCGCGGCTTGACCCGCGCGGATATTTTGCGGACTGGCATAAAAACTTGTGATTTGTGGCGTGCCGTTGCAGCCGGATTGCGGCACGTTAATCACGGCATCCATTTGCTGCCCAAAGGTATAACCATTCGGCGCGCGCAACTGCCAAACGCTGCGATACGAGCCGGGCTGCTGCGGCGCAATCATATTGACGCTGATGTTGGAAGTTTGCCCCGGCGCAATTTGGGGAATGGACGACGGCGATTGCGCGCCCAACGGCGTGTTGTTAATGTTGACAATGCCGTACGTGTTGACCCAAATGCACGTGCCGGTATTTTGCACTTGCCATGTTTTTTGGAATTGCGTCCCCGGTTGGATGACCGAATTGTCGGGAATGGTTACGTCGCTCACAACGCGTGAACCGACTACACAAGGGTTGGGTGTGTTGGTTGGACTTGCAGAGCCGCCGACGTTAATCGAAACGGATGCCTGTCCGGTGACGCCTTGCGAGCTCGTCGCACGCACGACAATGTTGTGAACTCCCGGCGTCGTGGTCCAATACTGCACGCTGGCAAACGGCGATTGCGGCACGCCGTTGGGCGGCTGGCTGGTGGCGATATACGCATTGTCAATAAAGAGCTGTACGAACGAGATGCCGCCCGCGCCGCTTGCTATAGAAGAAATGCCAATCGTTTGACCGGGTTGAAACTGCATGCCATTGGTTGGATTTTGAATCGTGACCGTTGTGCCGCCAAATTGTGACGGCGGCGCGGCGCGCGCGCTAGCGGGCGCGAACGCGATAAACAGCGCGCACGAGACGAGCAGCAGGAAAGCGTAAAGTTTTTTCACAGCGTCTCCCAATGAATGGTGATGCGCTGATTATCTATCAAACGCGCACAGATGGCAATGGGGGATTGCCTGGCGGCAGGGTTGGCGCATTGTCCGCAAGACTCCAAGTGTTTTCGTCTGCCTGAACCACTTGCCAAAAATCGGACGCACCCCTTACCATGCGGGTTTTAACTTTAGGGCGCGAAATGTACACAATTTTCGGGAAACCGTCGCAAGCGCCAAGAGATTGCGCGGAATTTGTCAGGGCAGCCAAGCGCTCGGAATATCATCGGCGCGGTCTGTCGTAACTGCCGTCAAATTTCCGCCTCCTTCATTCGCCAGATACGCGTTCCAATTTCCATTCCATACGGCGAGCAAAAGTTGCTGTCCCGTCCAGGTCACGGGCTGCGCGCCGCTGGTGTTGTCGCCGGGCGGATTGATGAAAACGCGTTGGTCCGCGCCGCTCGCGTTCATAACCCACACGCGCCAATTTTGACGTTTGAGAAAATCGCGCGCCGCCCAGGCAATTTGATTGCCGTCGGGCGACCACACGGGCGCGGTGTTGATGAGGTCGTTATCGGTGAGCTGTCGTTCCGCCGCGCCGTTCGCGTCTATTACAAAAATGTTGGGATACAAAGCCGCGCCCGGCGTTTGGACGCGCGCAACGGCGGCATACGCGATGCGTCCACCGTCGGGCGACCAGCGCGGCATGGGCGAATACTCGCGCGCGGCGCCGGTGGCGGCAGATAATTTTACAAGCGCCCGCGCGCTGCCGCCGTTTGCATCCATCGTCCACAATTCCGGCGCGCCCGCGCGCGGCGTTCGCACAAACACAATGCGGCGTCCATCCGGCGACCAATCGGGGTCGGTATCGCTAAAGGCGCCGCCCGCGCGCGCGGAAAGGTCAACCATATTGCCGCCGTCAAAATCCATTGCGAAAATATGATTGACGATATTGGGCGCGGTCGCAATCGTACGATAAAACACGATGCGTTCGCCGTCGGGCGCATAGCGCGCGCCAAAAGCATTGCCGCTGCGCGTCAACTGTTTACGGACGATGCCATTTTCGCCCAACGTAAAAATATCGTACGCGCCATTACGATTGGAAGAGACCAGCACGCTGCCGCCGCTCGGCGCGTTGGCGGCGCGCGTGGGACGCGGCAGCGCGGTGGGCCCCGGCGTCGGCGTTGGCGGCGCTTGCGCGATTGACAAAGACGCGGCCGAACCGGCGAGCGCGAGAAATTCGCCGCTGACCCAGCCGCGTTGACCCGAATCGGGCGGATACAAAATTTGATACCACGTTTCATCCGGCGTTTTGGCAATCACCAAAACGCGCGCGGCGTCGGGAATGCGCGTTACGATTTCGTAATTTGTGCCAGGGCCCGCGCGCATTCGCAACGGGTCGCCTTCGGTTTTGACTGTGGCATAAATTGCGCCTGCGGGCGGTTTTGGCGCGTTCAAGCCGATGGGCAATGTATTGATATCGCCTTGCGGCGCGACGACCTCGCCAAAAATCCAACCGATGCGGCCTGACGCTTCGGGGTATTCAATCGAGAACCATTGACTATCGTCGGTGCGCGATAATAACGCGACGACGGTTTGCGGTTGCAGGCGGCCGAGAATGCGCGCGGCGGTGTTGGGTTGTTCGCGCACGCGCAGCGTGTCGGTTACGACCGCGCGCAGAGGCGCAAAGGTCGGCGAAGGCGAGACGCGCGGCGTAAGCGTCGGAAAGGGCGTGCGCGTGTTGCGCCGTGTGGGCGTGGGCGAAACGGATGGCGTTGGCGTTGGCGTCACTTGGCACGCCGCGAACAACATCACGGCGATTGTAAAAAATAAAAGGACGCTCCAAGAAACGTTCGGTGGATGGGACACGAATTATTTTCGTGGAAACCGGCGGCGCGGGCGCTGCGCCGGAAAATCTAAACTGCGGAATGTAATGCTGCGATGCCGCGTGGATTGGACGCGGCATCGCGTGTTGGCGAGGATTGAAAAAAGTAGAGTGAGAGAAATTCTCTCTCACTCTGTGAAACTATACGTCACGGCGCGATTGCCATTTTGGCATAGACCCACAAGTCGGGATGCACTTGCGATTCCACAATCAAACGCGCGTCGGTCCCGTTGGTGCGAATGGCATAGATTGCCCAACCTTTGCCGCCCTGGTCGGTGCGATAGAAAAGCCATTGTCCATCGCTCGACCAAATTGGCATGCCATGCGTGCCGGTATCTTTGGTGACTTGGGTGCGTCCAGAGCCGTCCGCGTTCGCAATCCAAATTTGCGTTTGTCCATTTTCGTCCGGCGCTTGGAATGCGATTTGCGCCGCGCTGGGCGACCACGCGCCCGCTTCGCCGTTTGTAACGAGATTGGGATTGTTCGGGTCGCCTTCAAACGCGTGCAGCGTCAAAACTGAACCGCAGTTGGCGCCGCCTTTGCAGCCGTCGTACAAGATATTGGCGCCGGGCGCGGGCTGCCATGCGGGCCGCCAGCCGTCGGCAATGGTGATGGGCGTATTATCGGGCCCAATGCCGATGCGTAAAATTTGACTGGTGAGGCGATTGCTTGGCACCACGTTATATGCAATGTGATTGCCGTCGGGAGACCAGGTGGGATAGCCCGCGGCAGATTCTTCGGTCACGGTGCCAAGAATTTGTCCATTAGCCGAAGCGAGACCAATGCCCAAACCGCCGGTATCGCGGCGCATCCGATAGGCGATGCGGCTGCCGTCGGGAGATAACGCCGGTTCGCTGCCGTTCGGAATGAGCTGTGTCAAGCCCGAGCCGTCCGCGCGCACGCGATAAATGTTAAAACCGCCGTTTTCGAATGAATCGAAAATAATGCTGCCCGGCGGAACGCCGCCCGCGGCGGGCGGTTGCGCGGTTTCTTGCGCGGTGGCAGTCGGCGCAACGGCGGTCGCTTCAACAGTCGCGGTCACCGATTCAGTAGTCGTCACGGTTTCGGTGGCGACAGCGGTCGCTTGAGTTGTGTCCGTGACAACGGGGCTGGTTGTCGCTTGAACTGTCGTCGTCACTTGGGTCGAGACTGTCGGTTGAATGGCGACTTGGGTTGCCGCAGCGGTCGGCGCGGTTGCCACCGCCGGCGTCAAGGCGTCAAGGTTCGCGGTGGTTTCGATGCGTTCCGCAATGACCCATGCGGTGGTCGTCTCGCCCAATGGAAAATTGATTTGTAGCCAAGCTTTATCTTCGGTGCGACCAACGAGCGTTACGATGTCGTCTTTTTTCAAGACGCCCAAAAGTTTTGCTTTGGTAGTCGGTTGTTCGCGCACATTCAAAGTGGATTTAACCATCCCCGTGATGGGCGTCGGTGTGGCAGTCGGCGCGGTGGTATTGGTTGGGGCAACTGTTGGAACGTCTGTCGCCGTTGGTTCTGGCGTATTGGTTGGCGCTTCGGTGGGGACTGCCGTTGGCGGTTCGGGCGTTGGCGTGGGCGTGGGTTCAGCCGCGCAGCCAATCAATACGACGCTCAAGATGAGCAAAAATGCGAGGATGCGGTACATAAAGTATTCCTCCTTTTCGATTCAACAAACAAACGCGCAACAGAACGGGCGAGCCGCGCGCGGGGTGAGCTGATGCGTCTATAGCCCACCGCTGCGCGAGTATATGGTCATTCAAAAAGCATGTCAACTTGCCGCTGTACCGCGAATTCGAGAATGAAATTATTGACAATGCTTTGGACGCAGTTTAGAATAGCATATTGTGCCGCGATATGAATCGGCACAACATTCATGCGACTCGAACGAATCCCCGAATTCCGCGCACGCGGAACGCGAATGTGACAGCGACGGATATTTGATTTGGACTCTGCTGTTTTTACCTTTGCGCGGCGAGAGCCGTTCTTTTTTTTGCCCCGCTGTCAACGCGTTGCGCGAGCGCGGCGCAAGGCGAATTTCCGACGCGGATGAGGTGTGATGGAAGAAAAACTACAACGAATCCTTGTGCCGGTCGAAGGCGCGGAAACTGATACGGAAGGCGCGGCGTTGGCGTGCGCGCTGGCGAAAAAAGACAAAGCCGAAGTGCTGCTGCTCTATGTAATCGAAGTGCGGCGCAATTTGCCGATTGACGCCGAGCTGAGCGCCGAAGTGGAAAAAGGCGAACGGGTGTTGGCGGAGGCGCAGCGTTTTGCCAGCAAGATTGGCTGTAATGTGCAAACTGATTTGCTGCAAGCGCGCGAAGCGGGGCCCGCGATTGTGAACGAAGCGGTGGAACGCGAAGCGCAATTGATTGTGATGGGCGTGCCGTACCGCGAACAGTTTGGCGAATATTGCGTCGAACCGCGCGCGCAGTTTGTATTGGAACACGCCGAGTGTCGCGTGATCCTCAATCGTGAACCTTTGGCGCGCGCGCATAACCAGCGCGCGTAATTTTTAAGGCGCTAAAGCTGCTATTTCATTGTCGCGCTGAAACAGACATGCTATAATCGCGCGCGGTAGAGGATGTGCAAATGAGAATTATTATTTTGGGCTGCGGCCGCGTCGGCGTGCATCTCGCGCACGCGATGGATCAAGCGGGGCATGATGTGACGGTGGTGGACCGCAATCGCGAGTCGTTCAATAAACTCGGCTCGGATTATGGCGGCAAAATGGTTTTGGGCACCGGCATTGACGAAGATGTGCTGCGGAAAGCGGGCATCGAGCAAGCCGATGCCTTTGTGGCAGTCACCAACGGCGACAATACCAATGCGATGGCGGCGCAAATCGCGCAGCACGTTTTTCAAGTGCCGCGCGTTGTGGCGCGCATGTATGACCCGGTACGCGAAGAGACCTATCGCTTGCTCGGTTTGGATACGGTGTGTCCCACCGTGATGGGCGCCGTCAAAATCCGCGAAATGGTGGACGCATAGAGATTGCAGATTGCAGATTGCAGATTGCAGATTGTCCGCTTTGCCGCAGATTCATCTGTCTCTGTCTAGTCTGAAATTTGAAATCTGAAATCTGAAATGTATATTATCGTTGTGGGCGGCGGCAAGGTCGGATATTACTTGACTCAACATTTGCTCGTCGCCGGGCACGAAGTGGCTGTCATCGAAAAGAATCCCAAAAAAGTCGAAAATATTATCAACGATTTGGGCGGCATTGCGATTTTGGGTGACGGCTCGGATGCCAGCCCAATGTTAGAAGCGGGCATGAATCGCGCCGATATTGCCGTCGCGGCGACCGGCGACGATGAAGATAATCTTATCGTGTGCCAGATGGCAAAAATGAAGTTCGGCGTGAAACGCACCATCGCGCGCATCAACAATCCCAAAAACGAACACATCTTTGGCGTGTTGGGCATTGAAACAACGGTCTCGTATGTGGACGCGCTGGTCGCCCAAATCGAGCGCGGCATTCCCACCCATGCGTTGGTGCATCTTTTAACGCTGCGCGATGTCGGCGCCGCGTTCGTCGAAAAGCAGGTGCCGCCCGCTTCGCCCGTGATTGGGATGACGATGAGCGAAATGAATCTCCCCGAACATTTTTTGATTGCGCTCATCATTCGCCATAGCCAAGCCATCATTCCCAAAGGTACGACGCATTTGGAAGAAGGCGATGAAGTGGTGGCTGTGACCGCTGTCGGAAATGAAGACCTGCTCGAACAGCTCTTTCGCGGCGAGTTGATAAAGAAACCCTAGTACTATTCAGCGCTCATTTTCGCCTCGCTTGGTTTCCCTCCGCCCGGCAAAGTCAGCGTGTGAATGAGGTTGGTGCCGTCGCATGAAAAAATTCAAGGTCGCATTGCTCTATTCGCTTCAAGCCAATGCGCCGCAGGAAGCGACCGACGACGATACGCCCTGGGACCGATGGAATGAACTCGATTCGGAAAAAAGCGTTGCCGGTTACGAACGCGCCTTGCGTCAAGCCGGGCATGAGGTGATTCCCCTCGAGGGCGACCACACGCTCATTGACAATTTGGCAAAGTACAAACCGGACATTTGCTTTAACACGTGCGAGGGTCATTTCGGCCGCTCGCGCGAAGCGCAAATTCCCGCGCTGCTGGATATGCTCCAGATTCCGTACACCGGTTCGGGCGTCATGACGCTCGCCATCGCGTTGGACAAAGCCATGACCAAACGCGTGCTCCAGTTTTACAGCATTCCCACGCCCGCGTTCCAAGTATTTGTGACCGGCGACGAGCCAACGGATACGCGCTTGAATTTTCCGCTGTTTGCCAAGCCGTCGCTGGAGGGGTCTGGCATTGGCATCACGGCAAAATCCATTTGTCATACGCCGCGCGCGCTGCGCGAACACGTGCGCTATTTATTGAACGCCTACAAGCAGCCGGTGTTGGTGGAAGAATATATTGAAGGGCGCGAAGTGACGACCGGCATCTTGGGCAATTTAATGCCGCGCGGCGCGTGGATTAAAGAAAAAAAACGGCGCGAAGCCGCGCGGGCGCTCGAAAGCCAAACCGCCGCCGCGCCCAACGCGACGCCGATTGTTTCGGGCAATGGGAAAAAACCGCCCGTGCGCGAGTATTATTATTCGGGCGTGCGCGTGCTGCCGCCGCTCGAAATAGATTTTTCGCCGCTCCAAGATACCGCGCCGCTCTATAATTCGGAAATCAAAGCCAACAATCCGTGGGGCCCGCGTTATTTGTGTCCCGCGCCGTTGACCGCGAAATTGACTGCGCAAATCGGCCGCTTGACCGTCGCCACGTTTCGCGCGCTCGAATGTTATGATTTTGCGCGCATAGATTTTCGCATTCGCGCCAGCGACAATCAACCGATGGTGATTGAAATCAATCCGCTCGCCGGTTTGACCGAAGCGTTAAGCGACATTGTGTTGGAAGCCGATGCCGCCGGCATCAGCTATAACGAATTGATTTGCACGATTCTGGATGCCGCGCTGCGCCGTTATGGCATGTTGGACGATTAAGGTTTGGCGTTGATTTTGCTTTCGGCGCAAAACGCATTTACAATGCCGCGTATTCTGTTTGTGATGATGTTCACTCGATAGACCGTTTCCCTCATGACTGCGTTTCTCTCGCTGCTAGATACGTTTGCAATTTGGTTCTACCTGCTCGGCGTGGTCGGCATCCTGTTTGGAATCAAGATGCTGTTTGACGCGCGCCGCGCGGCGCGCACGACGCTTTTTACGTTGGAACAGGAACAAGCCAGCGACCGCGCCTTTCGCGCCGTGTTGGTCATGGGCGGTTTTACGCTCTTGATTGCGGTCGTGGCAGGCATCAATGCGTTCGTCAGCCCAAACGTGTCGCCCGAACCGACGGATGTGCCGGCGCCGACGACTGTGCCGTACACGCCGCCGTTGATTTTGCCGACGGTAACTTTACAACCGACGGAAACGCCAGAGCCGCCGACCGCCGCGCCGACCGCCAAACCCACCGAAGGCGCCGCGCCGACGCAACCGCCCGTACCTACCGCCACCCAAGCCGCCGCCCAAGTCACTCCCGTTGCGCCGCCGACCGCAGAGCCGCCGCCGACGCCGCAATTTATTTATCTGGCGCCCGCGCTCAATGTGCCGCCGAACGGCGACAGCATCGGTTCTAGCAAAGTGCGCTTTAGTTGGGGCATGGATGAATTTGGTAATTTGGCGGTGCCCGCGAGTTTGCCGCCCGACCAATTTTATCGTTTGGTCGTCTCTTTTACGGACAAGGACAAGAACGCGCCCGCGCGCTTGGTGTTGTGCGCGCACGAAAATAGCGTGGACCAACGCAGCGGCGTTAATGTGGACGACTATCGCACGCAGGCGGTCAATGCCGAATTTCAATGGAACGTGACGATTGTCCAGGCGCCGAGCGCGCAAGCATGTCAAGCCGGCGATTTTTCGCCGCTCAGTCCGACCAGTTCCACTTTTACGTTCAAACTGCCATAACGAAAAATACGCGTTACACTGGCCAAGGGCGACAGCTGGACTGTCGCCTTTGTTGTGTACCGCGCGGTTTTAGCGCCGCGCTAGTAGTTTTAGC
>Ga0226835_1000947_pt1 | contig 20486 bp, 16 predicted proteins | sample LAC_MetaG_1_FD_163627 | JGI IMG/M metagenome (GOLD analysis project Ga0226835, IMG submission 163627) | Anaerobic ammonium oxidizing microbial communities from anammox membrane bioreactor (MBR) in UC Berkley, California, United States -... | ecosystem: Engineered > Bioreactor > Anaerobic >...
CGTAGAACCACATACGGCTTGCCATGCGTCGTACGCTGCTGCGCAACCTCCAACGTCGTCACCATACGCGGGCGCGCGTAGATGGGCGCGACAGCTTGCTGTAATTGTTTCCAAACACTCGCCCCCGCCTCATCGGGTTGTGTTTGTAATGCGGCGGCAAGTTCATCCCAAAGCAATGTGGGCGCGGCGTTGATTGACATGACAAAGCAGTGAAATTTATTTTTGCGGGACGGTTTTGGCGGCGAGATAGTCAACCATCATGCCCGCCACATCCACGCCGCTAAATTCTTGCGCGTGAACATAGTAGCAAGGAAAATTCGCTTCGAGCAAAAAAATTTGTCCATCGGCTTGCTCCAAAATATCTACCCCCGCAAATTCATACCCCAACACGTGCGTCGCCGCCACCGCAACCTTTTGCATTGCCGCGCTGGGCGGAATTTCAGAATGGGTTTCCCCTTTGACTGCTTGCGCGCGAAAATCATTCGCAATCGGCGCCTTGCGATAGGAAGCGATGACGCGTTCGCCCAACACAATCAAACGCCACTGCGTCGCGTCGGCAATGTATTGCGCCAACAAAGGATTCGCGCCTTGATTCAATTCATAATCCAACAGCGAAAACAACGCGGGAAAAGAGTCCACGCGCATCACGCCGATGCCATTCGCATAACCCAACATTTTTACAATCAATGGAAAACCGCCAACCTGTTCGACATACTGCGCGATGCGTTTGCGATTCGTCGTCGCACAATACACCGTGCGCGGAATCGGCAAGCCCGCGCACTCAAAGCGCAGCGGCGGCGTGTGCGGCACAAAAAAAATACCGTCCGGGCGCGTGTGAAAGGTGATGACGCCGCTATGCCACAAAAATTGTTCGACGCGCATTGCCACCTGAGAAACCGCCGGGCGATACATCAAATCCCCCGCCCGCAATTTGCGCTCGGGCGCGTAATCGAATGAACGCGCGTCCACAACTAAAAATTCAATCTCGCGCGCCTGACAAGCCGCCTCCAACGACAGAATAGTCGGCAGCGCCATTGCATCATTCACACATACAAATCGCATCACGGTTTCACTCCACAATTCTGCTTGCGCAAAAACATAGCGCTCGATTCCAAATGGATTTACCAGCTTCGGAATCGAGCGCACTCAGCGAGACTGCCATTTCAACTGTGAAAAGGGAATCCTTCGCCGTCCTCCACTTTCAACTTGGAGACGCGTTTGTCCAATTGTCCCGACATGGAATCAAAATCTTCCGGCGAAAGTCCGTACAGCATTGCCTTTTCACCGTCGTCCAATTCATAGCCCGCCAATGCTTGGCCCGGGTCATTAAACAACAAAGTCATGAATTCGGGCTCGGCAGCCGCGCGTCCAATCACTTCGGATACAGCGTTTTGCGACATTGTGATTCACCTCCTTTCGGTTTAGATTTTCCCGATGGGATTTGCGCGCAAAAAATCTACCTCTAGCGGGGTCTCGCGCACCTGACACACGCCGCACCACAACGCATCTTCCACCGCCAACGCGCGCAAATGGTCTGGCTCTTGCCACGTCTCAAATAAAAACGGACGCGTCCGCGCATGTTTCTTGCAGACCGCCCGCCCACAAAAACGGCATACTCCTTCCGCTTCTTCCCCACCGACCCAACAGCGCATTTCCCATTCCTCCGATTATATCGCACATGACGAGTTGTAACCATCCAAACGCGAATCACTTTTTTTTCAATTTCATTTGGGAATATATTTGATGTTCCCCCAATCGCCCACTTTGACGTACACTATGCCTTTGTTGAAAACTTGCGCGATGTATTGCTCGCCGTTATACGTGAATGGAATTTCATCGGTTTGCTGATCTTGGAAATTGTGGGCTTGGGCAAAACGCCACAGCGCGGCGGTATTGTTGACGGGCATCCACGGCTGCGCCGCATTCGCGCGGTCCAATACCGCTTGCTCTAAACCGTTCAATTGTTTCACCGTCGCCGCCGGGTCCACAAATCCCTTAAAGCCGTTCGACAGATTGATGGGCTTGCCGTTCAGGTCGGTGGTTCGCAAACCGAGATGTAAATGCGCGCCGCGCGCGTTGCCCGTATCGCCCATCAAACCGATGAGCTGCCCGCGCAACACCCGGTCGCCCTTTTGGACGTAGTTTTCCGCAAGATGCGCGTAGGTCCACAGCCGCCGATTCACCGGCGCAAAAATTCCAACGTGAATGCCATACGCTTTGCCTTGAATCGGGTCGTCCACGTCTTGCGTGACGATGCCGCTTTCGACGGCGTACACTTTTTTATCGTCGCCTTGCGGAATCAAATCCAAACCTTCATGCCCGTTCAAACCAAACTGCGCGTAATCCTGCGGATTCGCGCCAAAGGGCTGGGTCAGAATCGAACCGCGCGCAAAAGGAATTTGCATAGGAACCTCTGGAGAGTTAGCGCTTGGCGCTTGATAGATTTTGCATGCGGCTCTGCCGCGTCGCCCACATTTTTTTCCGGGCGCGCCACGCGTCCACGCGCCCTTGCCATGCCGGGCGAAAATGGCCGCGCCGCGCGGCTTGGGCAAGCGCAGCCGCGTCGAGCAAAAAAATCAGCGGCAGCGCGAAATAAAATTGCGGCGTCGGATAATTTTTGAACGTCGTCCACCAACGATTGCGCGCGAGCAAAAAAGTTTTGCGCGGCGAAATTTTACCGAAACTCGCGCCGTGTTGGTGGTACACGCGCGCGTGCGGCGTAAATTGCGTCCGCCATCCGGCGCGCCGCGCGCGCCACGCCAGATCCACGTCCTCGTAAAACCCAAAATACGCGTCGTCAAAAAAACCGATTTCGTCCAGCATCGTTTTGCGATACAACGCCGCGCCCGCGCACGCGCCATACGCCGCGCCCGCCGCGGTAAATTCCTCCGCCCGCCGCCCCGCGCCAACGTTCCACGCGAAACCAAACGCGTCCACCCGAATGCCCGCCGCGTCCACCAAGTCGGGCTGCGCCATTTCCAAAATTAACGGCGCCGCCGCGCCCACGCGCGCATCCGCAAACGGCGCGGCTAATTTTTCCAAATAATCCGCTTCCACGCGCGTATCCGTGTTGAGCGTTGCAATCAAATCTCCGCGCGCATTTTGCAGACCCAAATTATTGCCCGCCGCAAACCCGACGTTCGTCGCGCTGCAAATCAATTTTACCTGCGGAAAATTTTCCGCGACATACGCGCGCGATCCATCCGTCGAAGCGTTATCCACCAAAACGATTTCAAATGGCGCATACGTTTGCGCGGTCAACGCCGTCAAACAGGACGCCAGCAGCGCCGCGCCATTGTAATTGACCAAAATGACGGATATAAAAAAAGGCGATTCCTCGCCCATCGCCTTGACCCTTTGCGACGCGTTGCGACAAAAGCGTTGCTCGACGCAAGTTCTATTGTCGCGCGCGCCGCACCACCAAATCCGCCAACAGCGCCATCATGATAAATTGCATCCCCATCATCACCAACAGCACATTCGAGCTGTGCACCACCAGATTGCCGATGGCAAACCACCACAGTTGGCGCACAATGCCCACGAGCAAAATTAGCGCGCCGATGGGAAACAAAATTTTCATCGGATTGAAATACATGACCGTCCGCAAGACCAACATCAAATAATTGTACGTGTCCTGCACGGGTCGAAATTTGCTTTTGCCTAAACGCGGATAGTAATCAATCGGAATCCATTTCACATCCAAGTCGTCCGACAAATGCGCGAGCGTAATCGTCGAAACCCACGATTGGCCCTGCGGCAAAATGTGAACGTACTTGAGCGCGTTCTGTTTTTTGAACGCGCGCAAACCGCTGTTCAAGTCGGGAATTTTTGTATCGGTCAAAAAGGAAGCGAGCGCGCGAATGAACCATTTCGCCGGCACGCGCAAAATTTTCAGCGTCCCCGCTTCTTTGATGCGCGCGCCAATGACCATATCGTATGCGTCCATTTCTTGCAGCAAACGCGGAATGTCTTGGACTGGGTACGTGCCGTCCGCGTCGGTCATGACGCACAATTCGCCGCGCGCGTGACGCACGCCCGTATTGGTGGACGCGCCGCTGCCGCGATTGCGCGCGTGCGATACCAAAATCGTGCGCGGAAATTTTCGCACCTCGTCCGCCGTGCCGTCCGTCGAACCGTCGTTGACGACAATGACTTCGTATTGATACGGCGCAACGTCCATAGTTTCATACAAACGCGTCAGCGTCGCGCCAATGCCTTCCTGTTCGTTGTACGCGGGAATAATGATGCTGATGAATTGGTCTTGGGCGCGCGGCCGTTGTTCGGTGATTTCAGTTTGAGTAAGCACGAGAGGATTATAAAGTAAAACGCAAAAAGGATAAAGTAAAAAACGGGACGCTTTGAAGCGGCGCGGACATTTTATTGGACGGCGGTCACTCGCAGCCATTCCAATTCCGCGCCCAAAATGCGCCCCTGCCCGTCCGCCGTCGCGTCCGCCGCCAATTCCAACAGAAAACTATCGCCGCTGCGTTTGAGCGCATCCGCATCCAGCGTGACGACATAATCGGCAAATTCGGGCGTCAACGCAATCCGGCCCGCTTGGCGCTCTTTGCCTTTGAAAATCAATTGCGCGTCCGCGCGCGGCGCGCGCGCGCGCAATTGCACCTGTATTTGCGCCGCATCCGTCAGCGGAAAGCGAATCAGGCCGGACACGGTTTTTGTCGCCGCCGCTTTGGACGCGTTCGATTCCAGCGCGCCCAGCCAACGCGTTCGCGCGTCTGGCGCGCGTTCCAAAAAACCATTCATCAAGTACGGAAAATCGTCGCCGCCAAAATCTATCGTCACGGGCAGCGCGGCGGGCGCGGCGCGCGGCATCGCGCGATACAGCGTGTAATTCAAATTGATGCGCCACGCGCTGCGCGGCATGAAATCGTATGCAAACGCCCACTGCGGCACATTCAACGCCGCCGCGCCCACGCGTTCCAACGCGTAACCGGGAATTTGCAAACGGCCCCCGTTTGTGCCGTACGCCAAAATCACCGTGCGCCCTTGCGCGCGCCAAGCGTCCGCCAGCGCCGCGAGTTTATCGCCCGGCGGATTATTGAATACCGAAACAAACGCGTCACGATTAAAAATATATTTCAACGGCGTCGCCAGCGCGGCGGGCTCATCGCGTCCCGCCGAAAAAATAATCACCGCGTCCGCCGGCAGCGTTTCCGCGAGCGCGGCAATTTGCCGATACGCGCCGTCCAATTCGCGCACGCCCACGATGGAATTTTCAAACGGTTCAATTTTGAGCCACCCCGCGCCAAGAGTTTGCGACACAAAGGGTACGCGCAGCGCAATGCCGTTGGCGCGGCTCGCATCCACAAGTCCCATCGCGTACAGGGTATACAACATCCACACACTCAAGGCGCCGCCCGCCGCCGCGCGCGCGAATTTTTGACGCGTCGCGTCATGCGCCAACGCCTCATGCCACAACCAATCCAGCGCGCGCGCCGCCAATACAATCAATAACGGCAGCGCCAACGGAATGTAATGCCGCATCGTGTAAATGTAATGCGGATTCGAGTACGACTCTTCTAAATAAAAAAGCGTGAATAAACCCGCCGTGCCGAAAAAAAAGATATTGCGCGCGTTCAAATCGCGCAGCCATACGACGACGGCGCCTAAAGTCGCCAACGCAATGCCGATGGGCGAAAGATACCAACCGAGTTTGATGAGATTGGCGGAACGGTCGAGCGAGGTCGCGCCGCCCACATACGCGTACCACGTTTCAGGGCGGGGCCAAATGAAATAGGCGAAAACAACTAGCGCGACGACGGCGCCTGCGCCCAACACGCGCAGCCATTTTTCCGAACGCCGCCACGCCGCGCGCAAGGATGAACCAAAGCGCGCGCGCAGCATTTGCGCCAAACGGTCGGCGACAAGCAATGCGACGATGCCCGCCAACGCCGCGCCGAACGGCAGCAGCAGATATTCCGAACGCGAAAACAATTCCGCCGCTTGCGGCAAACCGCCGGGCAAGAGTTTATCAATGTTTTTCATCCGCAGCGCGTGCGAATATTGATAATACAAATAGTTGGGCGCAAAGATAAACATGTGCGCCGCCGCTTGCGCCAGCGCAATGCCGAACGCGCCAAAAAACGCCCAATGTTCGCGCCGCCAAGTCCGTGAAAACCAGCGCGCCAGAAAATAAATTCCCAGCGGCAGCAACAATAAAATCGCATCGGCGCGCGTAAAAAAAATCGCGCCCAACGCGAAACCCGCGAGCAGCGGCAAGCCCAGCGAACCGTCGCGCGTCGTTTCAAATTTCAGCAACGCCCAAATGCCCGTCAGCGTCAAAAATTGCGTCATGGCTTCGGCGACGGGATAGCGCGCGAACCAAAATTGCGGCACGCACACAATCAACAAGAAAAATGCCAGCCGCGCAAAATGCCGCGCGCGCGCGCCGTCGCTGCGCGCGGCGCGCGCCAGCTCTTGCGCCAAAAAATAAAACGCCGCGCTCCCCAACAGCGCAATCAACGGCGTCGCGTACAAACCCCACTGCACGCCCACCATGCTATCCCACAGCGCCAGCCATACCGGATAAAATTGTAAAAATTGCGGCAGGACCAAACCTTGCGCCGCATCCGCGACAAAAAAGCCCGGCAGCCGTACCGCTTTGTACAACATGAACGGATTGATGAGCTGCCAATAAAACGCTTTGGCGGAATCAAACGGCAGCTGCGCCACTTGATTGTCGTAAATCGCAATCGCGCCGGTGCGCGCAATATTCGCGCCCGTATTGATATAAGTGCCCGCGTCGCTATTGCCAATCACATATTCCGCCGGCCGCGCAAACAAAATAATTGCAAACAAAAAGAGCGCCGCAAAAACCCAATCCGGTTTCGAGACGCGCAGCCCCCACGCGCCCAAACGTTTCCGCCCCAGCGCCCACCAGAGCGCGCATCCCAACGCATCGAGCGCGGCGACATTCCAAAGCGAAAACACGCCAAATTCCGCGAGCGTCAAACCAAGCCACGTGGTCGCGCACACACTCGCTGCAATGGGAATAAACCAGCGCGCGCCTTCCGAAAAAGTTTCGGCGTTGCGAATGAACGTACGGGCAAACAAATAACCGGGGAGAAAAAACAGCAGCGGTAAAAACAGCGGAATAAACAACCAATTCATTCGGGATTCGCTCTAGGCGCCACAAACCTCTCCCCTCGCCCTTTGAGAGAGAGAGCCGCGTTATATCACTCCACGCGCGTACCTCCCCCCTCGCCCTTTGGGAGAGGGGCTGGGGGTGAGGGACTATTTTCATTCCAGTCCGCGCCCCTCGCCCTTTGAGAGAGAGAGCCGCGTTATATCACTCCACGCGCGTACCTCCCCCCTCGCCCTTTGAGAGAGAGAGCCGCGTTATATCACTCCACGCGCGTACCTCCCCCCTCGCCCTTTGGGAGAGGGGCTGGGGGTGAGGGAAAGAACATTTTCAATTCAAAGCGGCGAATCAAGCGGCGCGTCCGCCCATTGCGGCAGCGGCGCGGCGGCGGGCAGCACGGCGCGATACAAATCCAGCGTTTGATGAATCACCACGCGCCAATCAAAACGTTCGCGCGCGATTTGATACGACACCGCGCCCATCGCGCGCAATTTATTTTGGTCGCGCAGCGCGAGCAAAATTTTATCCGCCAACGCTTGCGCGTCGCCCGGCGGAACGAGATAACCGTTTTGACCGCGCGCGATTTTATCGGGAATGCCGCCGACCTGCGTGCCGACCAACGGGCGCGCGTGACACATAGCTTCGAGCGTCACGAGCGAAGAACCTTCAAACAAAGTCGGATGGACAAACAACGTGGCGAGTTCGTACAAATTGTGCAGCGTAATCTCATCCACATTGCCGAGCAAACGCACATGGTCGCGGAATTGATATTTGCGAATTTGCGCTTGTAGCGTCGCGCGTTCGGGCCCCTCGCCGACCAGTAACCACAACCATTTCGATGGCAAAAAGGAACGAATCCGCGCCAACGCGTCGAGCATGACGCCGAAACCTTTATTTTGTTCGAGCCGTCCGACGCTCAACAGTAACGGCTGGCGCTGCGACAATTGCAAACGCTGTATCAACCCGCGCTGCACGTCAATGCTCACCCAGTTGCGCGCCGCGTCCACATCAATGCCGTTTGGAATCAAGACCACGCGCTCGGGCGCCACGCGCAAAAAACGCGGAATATCGTTGACCGTCAAGGTATCCGCCGCAATCAACGCGTGCGCGTATTGGGCGGCATAGCGCGCGGCGGCGTGGAGCGGCGCGTACGCGACGCGTTTCGCCGGCGTCGTTTTGAATTCTTCCATGCCTTGCGGATTAATCACCAGCGGCGCGTGCGCGGTTCGTTTTGCCAACAACTGCGCGTAACCGAATCCGCCGACGCCTTGCGCATGCACCAAATCCACCGGCAGCGCGGCGACGATGCGCGCGGCGGCTTGCGACCAGCGCGGATAATTCAACACGCGGTCCGGGACGCCGCGCACGGGCAAGCGCGCGACGCGCGCAATTTTCAAATCAATGCCCGGTTCGTGCCACTGCGCGTCGCGCGTCGGCGGCATCGTGACGATGGTGACGCGCGTTTGCGCGCGCGCGAGATGACGCGCCAATTCCAGCACATGGCGTTCCATCCCGCCATAGCTGTGCAGACCAAAAACCGCGCGCGAAATAAAGGCGACGTGCATTTTAATTTCAGCTTTCAACTTTCAACCCAGACACTGCGGCGGCATACGCTTGTTCGAGCCGCTGCGTAACGACAGCGGCGCTAAATTTTTCTTGGGCGACGCGCGTCGCGTTGGCGCTCAAGCGGGCGCGCAGCGCGGCATCGTTCGCCACCCGCCGCAGCGCCGCCGCAAATTCATCCACCGAATTCACGAGCAAGCCGTTAACATTGTCGTCTATCATATCACGAGTTCCGCCCGTGTCACAAGCGATAACCGGCGTCCCTAGCGCTTGCGCCTCCAAAAGCGTGCGCGCCAGCGGTTCCGCCCAACGCGCTGGAAATAAAAGCGCTTGCGCGCGCGCGAGCAGCCCCAACGTTTCCGCGTTGTCAAGCCAGCCGCGCACATCCAGTTGGGGGTGACGCGCCAACGTTTCTTTTAATGCTCCATCGCCCGCCACGACCAGCGGCCAAGTCACGCCGCTGCGTTCCAAAATTTCGGGCAGCCAATCCGCGCCTTTGAGCGCGTTGAGTTTGCCGACAAAAAGTAAATACGGCGCGTCAGGCGACGCGTCAGACAATTTGCTTGCCGCAAGACGGCGCGTTTCCGCCACATCAATCAAGTTCGGCACAACGCGCAATTTTTTTTCGTCCACCGCGCCGCGCAGCGTTCCGGCAACGTAATGGCTCACCGCAATCACAACGTCAGATTTTTGTAACGCGCGTTGACGCCGCCGCAATTCGCGTTCGACCAACGGCACGGCAGGCAGCATAAATTTTGCCGCGCCGCCATATTTTTGCGCGAGGCATTGCGTGATTGCGCCGCCGCGACAAATGGGACATTGCGCGCCGCCGCGCCACAAGGTGCCGTACAAACAGACGGGCCAATAATCGCGCACTGTACTCACGAGAGGCACACGCGTCTCTTTTTGCGCCGTCGCCGCCGCGCCGATGGAAAGGATATGCTGCGCGTGCAAAATATCAAAGGCGCGCGCCGTGTCCGCCAGATACGCGCTAAATGTTTTTTCGAGCGCGCGCGTGCGCTGCCACGCGCGCAAACCCGGCGCGGCGCTCGCGCGATAACCGACTTGAACGACGTTAATTCCTTCATAGACGCGGGTTTGAATGCCGTCCGTCCCGGCTTGCGGCAGCGCGACCTGCACCGTATGCCCGCGCTGCGTCAACGCGCGCGCGAGATAAAACGTACTCCATCCGCTGCCGCCGCTTTTGGGCGGAAAGACATCTGTCGCGAAAAGAATTTTCACTGCGAGGAATCAGAAGAGACCGGCGCGGGCTGGAGCATTTCGGACGCTTCGTATTCGTGCGCGGTCGCGTGACGACGTTTCATAAACCACACAAAGCCGCCTGGCAAACTCGTCACGACGACAATCACATGGAACAAGAGCGACATGGCTAGCGCGTTCGCGTTGGGTACGCCGACGAGGCCAAAAAAGAAAACGACCGCCGCCTCTTTGGGGCCCAAGCCGTTAAACGAAATGGGAATCAACAGCACGAACGCAATCAACGGATTGAACAATAAAAAGGCAAAGAAACTTGTATCCGTGATGCCCACCGCGCGCCCGACGACAAACCACACGCCGGCGGTTATGACCACAATCGCCATCGAAAGTAAAACGTTCAACGCGAGCGCGCGATACCGAAAGCGATACACTTGGAGCGCGCGATAGACATTGAGGGCGATGGGTTGAAAGCGTTTCGCCGGGCCGATTTCAAACAAGCCCGCGATGCGCGCGGCGAAACGGCGGCTGAATAACATGGCGCACAAGGCGACGAACGCGCTCGCCGCAATCACCGTCGCGGTTTCGATTTGTTCCAACGCTTGCGCCTGCGTCAACATCATGGTCGCCAGCGCCGCCGTGACCATCGCCGCGGCGAAAAACGCAAACAAGCCCATCAAGCGATCCACCACGACCGAAATCGCGGCGGCTTCGGCGCGCCCTTTGGTCACGCGCGCCAAATCGTACGCCCGAATTACGTCGCCGCCAACGTTCGACGGCAGCACATTGCCGAAAAAGAGCGCCATCAATGTGAACGCCAATAAATCGCCGAGCGAGGCGTCAATCGCTTGCGCCTTGACCAAAATCTGCCATTTGACCGCGCTGAGGAAAATCGCAAAAAAATACATTGCCGTCGCGAGCAGCAGCAGCGGCAGGTCTGCGCGCGCAATGATGCCCGCCACCAATTGCAAATCCACGCGCGTCAAAATAAACGCGAGCAGCGCCAGCGTTACCAAAATTTTGAGAAAGTTGACCAGACGAGTTTTCAAAAGACTATCCCGGGCAAGCTGAGAACAAAAAGCAATGTAATCCGACGCGGTTCTCGAGCCGCTTTTTTATCCCTTTCCAGCGGGTTTTGTCGGTTCGACGTTGTGATCCACGCGTTTCGTCGTCCACGCAATATCCCACACTTCATGTTTGCGCCCTTTGACGAAATAGTCCCACCGTCCGAGCAGCCGCGCGAGGCCCTCGACGAACGCGAGCGTGAACAGCGTATAAATCAAACGCACCGCGTTCCATATTTCAACCCACGCGATTTTCGAGACGCGCATATTGTCCATCGAAGAGACTTTATAGCCGTACTTGTGAACGAGATGCAAATGTCCCGCGTAATTGCGGCGGCGCTGCATGATAAATTCGCGCAGCGTTTCGGGACCCGTGTTGTACACCACCGCGTCGGGCGCATAGCGCACTTCCAAGCCGCGTTTAATGACCAACGCTTCCACGAACGCTTCGTCCATCGCCACGTCCGGCGGCAGATGCGTGAACACTTTGCGGAACGCGATGAGTTCGCCGAGACGCGGAATTTCCAGGCACAACTCGTGTTCCATCTGCAAACGCAAATGCGACATGTAGCCGACAATATGGTCCGGCACATTCGTCGGAATTTTTTGCGCGCCCGTCATGCCCACTTTGGGGTCGGCGAACAGTTTGATGAGATTTTCAATCGTCGTCGGCCCCGGAATCGTATCGCCGCTTTCGATGACGCAAATTTCCTCGCGCGCGTTTTGCAAAAATAAATTGATGGCGGACGTTTTGCCTTCGCGCCGCGCTTGCTCGAATAATTTTACGCGCGGGTGACGCGCTTCGTACGCGCGCACAATCTCGCAGGTATCGTCCGTGCAGCCGCTCGCCACGACAATAATTTCACTAATGGCGACCTGCTCGAGCTCTTGCGTCAATAACGCTTCGAGCAGCTTGCCGATATTCTTCGCTTCGTTATGCGCCGTAATGCCGACGCTGCAAGAAATGGCCATGGAATCGCTGATTTCTAAATTTTGATTGCGGATAGTTTGCCGGATAGACGGCGCTAGCGTCCCAGCGCGCGCAAGAGCGCTTCAAAGCCCGCCGTCGCTTCTTTGGTCATGGCAAACGTTAAAAAATAAAGCGGCGCTAATAATACCACGACTGTATACGCGCCGAACGGAATGGACGGAACGCGCGCGATACTGCGCGAAAAAAAGCGCGCGGCGACAATGCCTAAACCGGCGAGCAGCGCGAAAACCAGAAACGCCATCGAGACTTGGACTTGGCTGCCGGGCGCAACTAGCGGCGCGCGGATGGGACTCGTCGCGCTCGCAATCAGGGGCTGCGTCAGCGCCGCCGCGCTCGCCGCGAAAAATAGCGCCGCCGATACAAACGCGGTGATGCGCATCGCTTGCGCTTGCGGCGCGGGATGGGCGTGATGGCGCCACAACCAAATGAACAAGCCCAACCACAACGCGCTGTTGCCAATTCCCAACAACGCATACAGGAGCCAATGCGTTTGGTCAGCCCACGACGCGAAATAGGGCGCAACAAAAATAAACGCGGTCGCAATCACAAGCAACGTCGTCGCGCGCGCGCGTTGTAACGGCAGCAGCGTCGCCAGCGCGAACGGCAAGCTCATTACGTAATAATAGCCAACCACTTTTTTCGACAAGAGAAAAAATGCCAAGACAATCAGCAATCCCATCGCCCATAGATTCATGCCGCGCCGCGCGCCAAAAAATGAAATCACCCCGGCGGCGAGCAAGACAAGAACCGACGACGCGCGCAGAAATAAATTGTCCGCGCCAAACATGCCAGCGAGCGCGACGAGCCACGACTGGGTTTGCAGCGGCACAGCTGCCACGTATTGGACGTTCATGAACCAATAATCGTTCGAGTACAAGAGAAACGGCAGCGAGACCAACGCGATCGGAATTGCAAAAACGAACGCGGACGCCGCCACATTCATGACGCGCCGCGTCAAAGCTTTCTCGCGTTCAAAAAACAACAGCGCCCAGAACGGCAGCGCAAACAAAAGCGCATTTTGTTTGAACAAAAAAGCCAGCGCCAGCCCAAGCGTCGGCAAGAACCATGCGCGTTGACTTTCGTACAGAAAATAACCGAGAACGACAAAAAATAACCATTCGCTCTCAAAATGACCCTGCACCGCCGTATCGTACCACGTCACAGGATTGAGCAGCCACACCGCCAACGCGAGACGCGCCAACGCTATGCGGCGCGTTTTTTGCCACACGCTGCCGTACAACAAAACGCCGAGCGCCAGATCAAACAGCAGCGGCGGTACGCGCACGAGCAGCCATGCCGGCGCGCTGCCCGCCAGCGCCACAAATGGCGCGACGAGGAACGCGTGCAAAGGTGGATACGCATAGGGCCAATAATTGGCGGCGCGCGATTGCGCGTACAAATTCAACCAGGCGGGCGACCCCGCAGTGTTCCCCGCGTCCACAAACGTCACGGCGTCCCACGTTTGCGCGAAATAGGCGTTGAGCGTCAAGACCGTAAGGACAACCAGCGCGGCGTACACGAGCGCGACGCCGCCGAGCCAGCGCGCATCGCGTCGCCAAACGCGCGTCAAAGCAAGCGCCTGCGAGCCGGATTCCGCTGCAGGCGCTGGATTGGTTACAACAGTTGTTCGGGGAATGGGCGTCAGTTCGTTTTCGTCTGACGCGCGGGTGGGAACCATCGCCAAGATTATACAGGCGGTAGGAAAAATTGATAAATTTGGCGCGCGACTCACTATAGCCCGGCGAGCAGCTGCGCGGCTAACGCGCGCGCTTCACCGCGCGCGCCTTTCCAAATCGTGGCGCGGCGCGCCGTGCGCGAAAGCGTTTCCAACATTGCCGGGTCGCCCGAACGCGCCGTAACGCAATTCGCCAACAGCGCGAGCGCGCCCAAGCCCGGCGTCAATTCTCGCGGCCGCCATCGCGCGCCCTTGCGATATTTCGCCACCACAATCGTGCCGACGGGCAGCGCCTTTTTGCCGATCGCGCCGCCCAATTCGTCAAACGAAATTTTGCGATTCGCCAACGTTTCATCGCGCAGCGCGAGCGGCCGCGCAAACGGATGCACGCGCCCTTGCACGTCCAGCGCCGCATACTCGTCGGAATAATACACCGCGCCCGCGCGTACCAGTTCATACACGAGCGTGCTCTTGCCCGTGAACGTACGCCCCGGAATCAAAATCGCGCGTCCGCGCCAACCGACGACGCCCGCGTGGACAAAGACTTTGCCGCGCGCCGCTTGCGCCACCGCCAACTGCATTTCGCTTTCAAAGCGACTCGTCACATGCGCGAGTTCGCGCGAGCGCATCAGCTGTTTGTCATTTTCGTACAACGTGTGAAACGGTTTGCGTCCCGGACGCGTCGGCGGCGCCAGATACAAAGAATAGATATAATCTACGCGCGCGCCATGATACTGCCGCCACTGCGGCGGAAACATTTCTACGAGCGCATTCAAACCCGCGACCGCATTGCTCTGGACGCCGATGCGCGCGCCATACAACGAAAACGCGAGACGTTCTTGCCATTCAATGCGAGCTAGATTTTCCAGCGCGGGTTCGGGGCGGGCAAATAAAAAAGTTTGACGTTTTTGCATGGGTTATTGAAAAAATTGCGCTGCGAGTATAAGAAACAAGCGCGGCTTTGTCAACGCGCCGAGCCACCGCGCCCAGGGCTGGCACATTGTCCGCAAGCCCCCAAGTGTTTTTATCGCGCCGCGCGACTCGATGGACATTCGCATCGCAAAACACTTGGGGTCTTGGCTGCGCACACGACTTTGCGCCAGCCCTGCCACCGCGCCACAAGCCAAGCGCTTGGAACGCGCGACGGTCCGCGCAGATTTGCGTCAAGCGCTCAAGCGCCTGATATTTTACGCCAAGTACGCTATCTTTGGCGGGAACTCGGCTGCGCAAAATAACGTCCCTGATTCAAAGTATCATGCTTTTTCCCCCCAAGTTTTCCGCTTTCAACGCGCGCGCGCTCAAAACGTACGCGCCGCCCGTCGTTTTCAATCTTGCCCTTGTCGGCGCGTGGCTCTGGTTGTACCGCAACATGTTCGATTATCTCGGCGTGATTGCGACGCGCGAAGATTTTCGCACCAATCAATTGCTGTTATTGGGCATCGGCGCGCTCGTGGCGTGGCAAATTCGCAAACACAGCTGGCAGGTGCAATTTCAACGCGCGCCGCAGCCACAGCCCCTGCCGCTCGCGCTCGCGCTCGGCGGTTCCCTCGCCTATTTGTTTATCGAACGCGTTCTCGACATCAACACATTGTCCGCCATCTTGTTTGGTCTCGCCAGTTACGGCTTGCTCGGTTTGTATCTCACCCCCGCGAGTTGGCGGCAAGGTTTGCCCGCCGCGCTGCTCTTGATTGGCGTACTACCTTTTGGCGAACATTTGCAAACGTTCATCGGTTATCCGCTGCGTCTCCTGACCGCCGAAATTGTGCGGCGCGGTTTGGCGGAATTTGGCGCCGCGCCGGGCGGCCTCGACACGATTCTCATTTTGGAAAATGGCGTCTCGCAAATTGATTTGCCGTGTAGCGGCATAAAAAGTTTGTGGACCGGCGCGCTCTTTATTCTCGCGGCAACTTGGTTCGACCGGCGCGCGGTCAATGCGCGTTGGTTTGGCGTCGCGCTCGGCTTTGCGCTCTTGCTCTTGGCGGCGAATGTCTTGCGCGTCGGCGCGCTCGTCGTCAGCGCCCAAGTTTTCGCGTTACCCGTCCTCGCGCAAATGCTGCATGTGCCGCTCGGCGTTTTGGGTTTCGTCGGCGCGTGCGCGGCGGCGGTATGGTTGCTGCGTTTTTGCCGCACGGCGGACACGCCATTGCCAGCCCCAAAAAATTTTCGCGCGCCCGCGCGTGCGTTTGCGCCCTTGTTATTGAGCGGCATCGCGCTGCTGGGAATTTCGTACATGCCGCGCCCGCAGGGCGCGTTGACCGCGTCCGCGCCGACATGGGATTTTCCGCCGACGCTGCAAACCGTCGCGCTACCGCTAAAACCGGACGAAAGCGCGTGGCTGATGCGCGATGGCGCGGAAGCGGCGCCGCGTTTTCGTTTCAATTATCAAGGCGTGACGGGTTCCTTGATTGTGGTGTTGAGCAAAACATGGCGCGCGCATCATTATCCCGAACGCTGTTTTCAGGTGTACGGTTTGGAGATGGCTGAATCGCACGCGCAGCTCGTCGCGGAAAATTTTCCCGTGCGCGCCGTCACGCTGCGCGACCCTCAAACGAATGCGCGGCTCGACGCGACGTACTGGTTTCAATCCGCCGCGCGCACGACGGACGATTACGGCACGCGCGTATGGGCGGACACCGCCGGCGCGCCGGAACGTTGGGCGCTGGTCTCGATTTTATTTGACGCGCCCATTCCCGCCAACGACGCACGCGTCGCCGCGCTGTATCAAACGCTGCACGACGTCGCCGCGCAAACGCTCGAACAAAATCCGCATTGACCGTAAAGGAGGCACGCGATGCGAAACAAACTCAAATTCCTCAATACGCGCACCCTGGCTTACGCGCTCTTTTGGGCGTGGAACTTGATTTTTCTCGCGTTCATGTTGCTGGGTTTCGCGCCCTTGTTTTTATTTGAATTGGTCCAAGCCACGCTGGCAGCAAACATCGTACCGGTCGCGTATCTGGCGTATGCGCTGCTGCTCATCGCCATTCCCGTTGCGTGCGTTCTGCTCGGACTGACGCTATTGCGCGACGAACCGCACAAGCTCTTTGCGTTGGGCTATGCCGTCGAAGGGCCGTTGATGCTGCTCATCGCAATTCGTTTTTTCATTGTGCGCGAACTGACGCCCGCGCTCACATTCTTGTTTCTCATCGCCGCAGTGGGCATGTTGACGTTTGTGTGGCAGCTGCTCGACCGCAAAATCGAAACACGCGGCGCCCTGCTCGCCTTGACGCGTTTCATCGGTCTCACCCTGTACGCGCTGGTCGCAATCTATCTGGCGGTGTGGCTCTTGTTTTACGCCATCCCTTTCGGCATCGCCCTCGTCCAAGCGTTATGGGAATTTTTGATGCGCCTGCCCGAATTTGTGCGCGAACTATTCTCTGCGTTCACCAATCTGTCGCGCAACCTCGCGCTCTTTTCCTTTATGGTATTTAGCATGGCAACCATGCTCTTTAGCGCGACGTTGTTTGTCTTGATGCCCATTGCGCTGCCCCTCTTGGTTTTTTGGCAATGGCGCCAAGCGTGGCGCGCGGCAACACGACATCCCGGACGCGTCCCCGCCGCGCTGTCCGCCGCAGCCACCGTTGGCGTATGTCTCGGTTTGTTTTTGTTTTTGAATCAACAACCCCAAGCGCACGCGTTCGCGCTGCTCGAAACGCCGCCGACCTCTATCGCGCAAGCGCAAACGCTTGAACAACAAGAAGGCGCGCTGCGCGCAGGATTATTGAATGCCTACCTCGCGCCGCAGCGCTATTTCAGTTCCATCGGCGAAGTGCGGCATGTGCGCGAGCTGTACAACAACGTAGTTGGATTGGGCGACGCGGACGCTTTACAAGTGGAACGGCTCTATGAGTGGGTTTCGGCGCCGTTGTTGTATCGTCCTATCGGCGAACCCGTCCCGAACGCGCGCGGCAATGACGGCGCCATGTTCCGCGAATCCGCGCAAGCCGCCGAGTTGTACGCCAAATATTTTGACGCGGAAATTGTGGACGGCGAACGCGACGCGGTATTGAGTTCGTTGAGTTCCACCTTTGACCTTGCGCGCGCGCAGCAGGCGCGCCAAACGATAGAGGACGCAGAGATTCATCTCGACGCGCAAGAGTTGAACATTGTCGAACACGGCGATTGGGCAGAATTTGAATTGCACGAAGAATATCAAAATCAAACGGGTCAACGGCAAGAGGTCGTCTATTACATCACGCTTCCCGAATCGGCGGCGATAACAGGTTTGTGGCTCGGCAACTCGGATGACCGCGCGCAGCGATTTGCGTATCGCGTCGCGCCGCGCGGCGCCGCGCAGCAAGTGTATCGCGACCAGGTGCGCGTGAATGTGGACCCTGCCATCGTGGAACAAATTGGGCCCCGCCAATACCGCGTCCGCGCGTTTCCGATTGAACCCCGCAGCTTGAGTTATGAACCGGCATCCGATTATGGTTCCCGCGCGTCGTTCGTGCAGCAAGGCCCGCCCGTGCATTTGTGGTTGACTTGGCGCGCGCTCGCGCAAGATGGCAAATGGACGCTGCCCTATCTCGCGGAAAAACGCAATGTGTATTGGGATGCAAAGACAACGCGCACGGTGAACGGACAACCGCTGGACGCCAAACTTGAAACTTGGCTGCCCGCGACGCTTGACGCCGCCCAACCGATTCGACCCCTCACGCATCGTTTCGATTTTGCAAACGGTCAAACCGTCATCGCGCAACCGCTCGAAGCGAACGCGCTGCCCGCCTTGCCGAATCGGCAGCGATATGCCATTGTCCTAGACCGTTCGCGCAGTATGCAGCCGCACGCCCAAGCGGTGAACGCCGCGCTCGCGCAATTCAAAACCATCGCTCAACAAGGCAACGCGGTAGACGTGTATCTCACCGCCTCGCCCTATCACGGCGACAAGCCAACACGCGTATCGCTCGACGCGCTCGACCCGCGCGCGCTCACTTTTTTCGGCGGCCAAAATCCATCCGAATTGTTACAACAATTTACCGCGCTGCGCGACGGCGCGGAATATGACGCGGTGTTTGTGTTGACCGACGGAACGGGTTATGCGTTGGGCAAAAGCGATGCAACGCCGCCAAATTTGGCGATGCCGCTGTGGTTCGTGCATCTCGACGGAAAATTTCCGCTGGGTTACGACGACGCGACATTACAACAAATTCAAGCGAGCGGCGGCGGCGTAACCGCCAACGTGACCGAGGCGCTGCGTCGGCTCGCCGTGGCGTACGCCGTGCGACATGGACCGCTGTTTGAAGGCGTTTCCGGCGACACCAACGCCGATTATGTGGACGGCTATTTATGGTACGCCTTGACGGCGACCGGTTCGCGCGAACGTTTTGCGGAATTTACCTCTGATGAAACGTTTGCGCCGCTTGCCGCGCGCCGCTTGATTTTGACGAACCTACAACGTGAACGCGCGTCCTTGACGCAATTGAATACGTTGGACGAATTGCACGCGTTCGCCAAACAATACAGCGTCGTTTCGCCTTATTCTTCGATGCTCGTCCTCGTCAATGAATTCCAGCATAAACAATTGGACAACGCGGAAAAACAGGGCGACCGTTTTCAACGCGAAACGGAAGAAGTGGGCGACACACAGCCGCAAAATCCATTCAACGTGACAGCCGTGCCAGAGCCGCACGAATATCTCTTGATGGCGCTGGGCGCGGGCATATTGCTTTGGTGGGGCTATACAAAACGCCGCGCCCGCGCGCAAATCGCGCGTCAATAACGCGCAATAAAAAAACAGCGCCGCGCAAGAAATTGCAGCGCTGTTTTTTTTGCAAACTTGCGCGGCGCCGCGCAAATTATGCTATGATATTTATCGGCGCGCGCGACTCACGCAAACAAACGCACGCAGCGCATCCTTTCAAGGCGACAACAATGAACTGGCGAATTTATCTGGCGATTTTTTTAATCCTGGGCGGCGGCATGACGCTGTTGGGCAATTTTGGTTTGCTCTCATCGCAAGCATGGATTTATCTCATCGGCTTGGCGTGCATCGTCGGCGGACTCGTTTTACTGTGGCGCGCGCGCCCCAAACCGCTGCGCTTGGAGCGCGTTGCCGCGACTGCGCCGCTGGAAAATGCGACCCGCGCAACGTTCAATTTCAAACACGGCGCAGGCATTTTGAAATTGAGCGCCGATGCCGATGCGACCCGTTTGTTCGCGGGAACGTTCGACGGCGCGGTCGTTTCAAAAGTTTCGCGCGCGGACGATGACGTGCGCGTCAGTTTCAAAACTCCCTCCGAGATTTGGAGTCAATTGTCCCAAATCAAAACGCACGCGCTCGAATGGAACGTGACGCTCAACCGCAACATTCCGATTGCGCTGCAATACGAAGGCGGCGCGGGAGAGGCGCAAATAGATTGTACGGAACTCTATTTGACCGATTTGGATCTTGAGACGGGCGCCAGCCCAACGCACGTCATTCTGCCGTCGCCGCGCGGCGCGCTGCGCGTGGTCATTCATTCCGGCGCGGCGCCCGTGCGCGTGCGCGTTCCAACTGCGGCGCGCGTTTCCATTCACGGCGCGCCCGGTTTGGGCTTGCTTGACGCGGACGCCAAACGCTTTCCCGAGCGCGAACCCGGCATTTTACAATCGGATGGCTATGCCGAAGCAGCCGACCGCATCGAAATCACTATTGAAGGCGGCATCGCGCCCGTCGAAATTCGATAAACACAATTTCATTTGCGCCCAAGCGGATAGGTTCTCGCCTATCCGCTATTTTTATTTCCCGAACTTGTTTTCCAAAATAGGAGCGCGCCCCCATGACAACGGGAAGGTTGGCGTGGCATACTCAGCTAGATTCAGCAAAGGAGTTGCCATGAAAAAATTTCTCGTACTCGTTTCATTCAGTTTTGTGCTTGCCGCGTTCATCGCCGCGTG
>Ga0226835_1000948_pt1 | contig 20460 bp, 13 predicted proteins | sample LAC_MetaG_1_FD_163627 | JGI IMG/M metagenome (GOLD analysis project Ga0226835, IMG submission 163627) | Anaerobic ammonium oxidizing microbial communities from anammox membrane bioreactor (MBR) in UC Berkley, California, United States -... | ecosystem: Engineered > Bioreactor > Anaerobic >...
GCCGGCTGGACGGCGCAACCATCGTGTTTACAACGAGAAAGCCCTTCGACGTGCTCGCCGAAGGGCTTCAACTCTCGAAAAGTCGGGGTGAGAGGATTTGAACCTCCGACCTTCTCGTCCCGAACGCCGATCGGCTCCAGACCGGGTCGCTAAGCAACGATACGGGCGGGGTTTGCGGATTGCAAGCGATGCGATCTCTGCCAGAGTCTGACGGGCTCCGCGCGGCAAAGCGCGGTGTACACCGCGCGCACACCGCGCGGCCCGATCCGGTCAGTCGTCATCGGCGACGCGGCGGGCGCGCGGGGCCGATGCCAAGGCGCCGTACCGTCGCTTTGGTGGCTTGGCTTCAAGCTCATTCGACTTCGCCAGGTCCGCCGCACGCTGCTTCCAGAGCCAGTCCATGAAGCTGGCCGTCTCAATGCGGAGCTCCGCCCCGGTCTGCCCGTTGGTACGGAACGCTGCGTCTCGCGAGCCCGCGAGTGATACCCTCGCCGCGGCTTGCTTGACGGTGATTCCCGAAACAACTTCCTGCAGCCTCACCGCTGCCTCCTTGTTCCGCAGCCACCTCGGTGTACTCGCCTGGTAGTGCGGGACCGATTCCAGTGCGAGCAGAGGCTCGAAGTCGATCGCGAGGCCTGCCGGACCGAGGCGAGCGTGCTCAGCCAGGACCGCGACAGCCGGCCGCATACCGCCGGGCCAGATCGTCGGTGGCGGCATCGTGGCAAGCGTGAAAACGAAGGGCTCCTGGGCAACCTGGAGACGCTGGCAGGACGACAGCACCGCGGGGGCGTCGTCGCGGGCAAGTCCGGAAGCCACGAACACATCCACCGTTCGTGTCGAGTTGCCGACCGTGCCCGCAAGCACCACCCGCCCGGGCATGTCTTCGACTACGACTCCTGACGCTCCAATTGCCGGGGCAAGGGCGCCGGCGAGGCCGGTCAGGCTGAAACGCCACTGGTCGAAGTCCCGCGGTTCAAACAGGACGCGGCCGCAGCCATGCATGCAGCGATGCACGCAGATGAGCCGTGAGGGATCGCCCGGGTCCGGCGAGAACCCCAGGTTCGGCACCGCGCACTCCCGATCGCACCCGTCGTAGACGATCTCCTCCGCTGCGACGTGGGGCACCAGCGCACCGACAGCCTCAAGCCGTTCGATGTGCGCATGCGACCAGCCGCGAGTATCCCGCGGCGTCATGACTCCATCTCGCAGGTGCTCTGCTCGCACCAGTAGTTGTGCCAGCACATCAGGCATTCGCAAGCTTCCAACGGACGAGGTACTTCTTGGCTACCGCATCGTACCCGTTGTCCTTCAGGTTGCAGCGGTCTGGATAGGTGACTTCAAATGTCAGCGTCCTACCCCGTTGTCCATTCTGCCCGCGGAACTTAAAAGCGAGCCGTGCCTGCGATACCAACAGCTCAGAGAGCGGAAAGTTCGACTTGTCGATCGCTTCGTCGATCATCGCATGAAGCACATCGGGAACCTCCGGCGTCGGGCGTGCCGAGAGCACGAGTCGCCTGTAGCCTTTCCCCGGAAGGTCGAACCGGAGCAGTCGTACCTCCACGCTGGCGATGTTGTCGGCCGGATCGGTATTGAAGGCGAAATCGCGGCGTTTGAGCACCGCCAGGTCGTACGGTGGATTCCTCCGCGGGTCCGGCAGCGTCTTGAGCCCGAGCATGGTCTTGCAAAAGGCCTCGGCGATCCGCTCCTTCTGCTTTTTGTCTCCCTTGCCCACCATCTCCAGAACGCCGTCCTCGCGGCGGTATACGAAGATGAGCTCGGTGGCTGTGCGCCGAGTGTGCCGACCGAAACGGTTCTGCTCGTCATAGCCAAGGTCCGTCTTCGGGTAGTCCTCCGGGTAGGCAAAGCAGCAGAACCGTTCGGGCTCGCGCCTGTCGAGTGTCTCGATGTGGCATCGCGAGCCGCGCCCCTGCTCCTTGAAGATCCTGCGGAGAGCCTTGGCAAGGCCGTCCTGATCGTCGGTCACCTGAAGGCGCTTGCCCACATTCCAGCGTTGCCAGCGGCTTTCGCCGAATCTGTCGATCTCGTTGCACGCTAACGCCGTGTCCAGCAGGCCACGATCCTCGATCAGCGCAAGCATCGCACGTTCATAGTCGTTTGCCATGCCGTCCAGCTTGGAGACCCATGGTCGCTTCCAGAACGCGGCTTCCTCGTAGATCAGGCGGGAGCCGCCGTCCGTAGCAAGCTCGGTCACCACGGCAAAATCAGTATTGACTGACTCGTGCGCGGCATTGTCAAGGTCGTCCAACGCCTCCATGATTGGCAGCGGATCACCCTCGGCATACTCCTCCCAGCCAAAGTCGGTCAGGAGCCCGCGACCCTCGAAGTAGCACCTGAGTAGAGGCTTCGACACGCTACGGATGAGCCGTTTGGGTGAGTACTGTGCCATCAGGTCCGAGTCTCCGTTTGACCTTAACGCTGCCACATGCGGCGGTTCGAGATATCAATGCTTGCTCAACTCCGTCCGCGAGCTTGCAACCGGGCGTCGACATGAAGGTCGACCGCCGACCATCCAGAAGTTTGCATCGCCCTCACCACCTCGTCGTAGACGGCCTTTTGCCGAGTCCGATCGAGCAGTGTGACGACCAGTGCGGCGCGCTGAGGCTCAGCCGCTTCGTGCATGCTTGCACGATACAGGAGCTTCAGCATCAGCCGCCATCGCTGTCCGCTGGTCGCCTCCAGAGATTTCCGATACACCTTCACCGGCGACCACTTGAATCCGTGCTCGACCAGGTGCTGTTCATAGAGCTTGCTGTAGTCGCGAGGTTCGAGAGGGATCTTGCTCTCGTGTTTGGGCTTCCCATCCTTTCCCATGTCGTAGGTGCCCAGCGACACATCTACGTTGGTCTGGCAGTACTCGGCGCCAGCGTTTGGACTCAGTGGCGGATCGTACACGAGCGTCATCAGAAACTCACCCTCGATCCGTCCGTCCGGCCGGCGGAAGCAGTTCGGGATCGGAAAGTCTGCACGAGCGAAGACCTTCTTGCTCGGGTGTAGTTCGGGCTCAAAGATCATTGTGGCCTGCCACGGAGCGCAGGTCAGAATCTCGGTGGGATCGCCTGGCACTCCGAAGCCGCGATAGCGCAGCTCGGCAGCATCGATCGGTCCATGGTCCAGCGCCGCCGAGTGCACCAGCAAGGCCTTGGCCAGATTGCGGGACATCGGCGCGGCGGTGCCAGAACGAATGCTCGCGAGAATAGATGACACGATAGGCGTGGAGAAACTCGTTCCGATCGCTTCACACACTTGGCCGTTCGTACCGATGGACAGGACCCCGACTTGTCGGTAGTTCAGTTGCCCGTCACAGTTGCCCCCGATGTGGCACACCTCCGGCTTCGGGAGGAACGCCGCGCCCGGACCTCGCCGAGAAAACGGGGACGGCTCACGGGGCTTCACTCTGGAGCTCGGTCGCCCCACGTGTGCCAATGACCCGACAGACAGGCCCAAGGCGGAATCGGCCGGGGGGTGAATGCGGTCGCGTTCCCCGAGGTCTTCAGGGGGCCAGCCTCGGAGTGGAGGTTCCTCGAAGTTCCCGGCGCAGGAGACAAAGGACACGTCGAACGTCTGCTGGATCTTATCGAGCTCCATCCCGAACTCCGAGAACGCGTCGTCCCGGCAGATCACATCCTTTCGGCTCAGGGAGAGGTTCCACACCCTCACTTGCGGGTACTTCTTCACGACGCGGCGAACCGTTCGAAGGAGGTCCTCCTCCGTCAGCGGCGTCGCCGGCTTCGGGACCGCCACTACATCGATGATCCGACACTGTGTCGCCGGGAACTGAGGATCTTTGTGATTCAAATGGTGTCCGTTGACGATCAGGCCGGCGACGAAGCTGCCGTGAGCGTGGTCTTGATCCGCGCGGGGGACGTCCTCTTCGTCTCGTTCCGCAACCCACGCCTGCAGCAGCGGGTTGTTGGGATCTGTGCCCGCGTCGATCAGCCCCACCAGCGGGTACTCAATGTCAGGAAGGGGGGCAGGGAAGTCTGCCGCTTTCAGCTGGCCCACGGGAACATACTGCGCCGTCACCTCAAACTCAGGCACGAGACCGATCGACTGGGTTCCTACGAAGCCCGCCAACGCGGGAATGATCTCGGACGTGGCACCGCGGACTCGGAAAAGCCGCAGGTCAGCTAAGTAGGGCAGCGACTCGGGCACCTCGAGTTTCAGGGCCTGCGCGAGCGCCAAGAATTCTTCGTACAGAGCACCATCCGCCTGGCTGCGCCCGTGCCGAAAGAGCCTGACCCGAAGTTGGTCTGGGCGTCGCTCCTCGATGAGCCGCTGCAGCGCCGATACCCCCCCATCTCCCGCTGCGTCGTCCGCGGTATAGGGCTCAATGCGTCGAAGGGTCGAAACATCAGCCTTGAGGTGATCCGTGGAGCCGCGCGCCACGTCCTTTTCGAGCTCGTCGAGACCCTTGCTGGTCACGCTTACGAGCAGTTGGCCGAAGTCCTCTCCGCCGATGATCGGACATGAGCCCGACTCAAACAGGTGGGTCGGTCGATGGCTTTTGGCCAGCGCCTCTGTCTTCAGAATCACCCGAGCAACGGCCGGAAGATGACTCCGACGGTCAAGGGCACCGCCAAGCCGCTTCCGCACATCCGCAATCTGACCGAGCAGCTCACTACGCTGCTTATCGAGAGCGTCCTGGTCGAAGATCTTTCGGGGGCTACCGCGTCCGGGGTTTGCCCGAAGATCCTCGTCCTGTGTGAGGACGACCTTGATTGGGAGCCTTCGCTCGTTGCTGGGCATGGGAATCGTCCGAATGCAGGCGGCGAGACAGCGTCGGCTCGGACGAGTCGAATAGCACTGCCAACCGCTTCAGAGTGAACACGTCGGGCGCGAGATCACGCACCGCCCTGACCAACGGCGGATCATCGCGAGAAAAGTCAGCCTGAGCGCCCAGGCGTAGATGAACGAGCGCACGAAGAACATCGGTCTCAGCCACGGTCGAGCGATCCGCGATCACAGTTTCACGGATGGCCGTCTCGCACGCGTGGCGAATGTCCGAGCCTGTCACGCCCTCGCTGACCGCTACGAACTCAGAGACCGCCGAGTCAGCTCCACCAAAGTGGCCCAGAAAGAGCTTGAACATCCGACCGCGGGCGTCGGCGTCCGGCGGCCGTAGCTCAAGCTTGTACGAAAACCGCCGCCACACAGCCGGATCGAGAAGGTGGGGATGATTGGTCGCGCCAAGAAGGACAGTTTCGTTGCTCAGGGCGTCGACGTTCTGGAGCAGACTGACGACAACGCGCTTCAATTCGCCAAGCTCGTGGTGGTCATCACGCAACTTGGCCACGGAGTCGAGTTCATCCAGAAAGAGCACGCAGGGCCGGCTCTTGGCGTGCTCAAAGAGAAGCCTCAGATTCTTCGCCGTGCTACCGAGGAAGGATGAGATCAGCGAATCCGAGCGCGCCGTGATCAGCGGCAGTCCGAGCTCGGCGGCGATGTGCCGGGCCAGCTGCGTCTTTCCGACGCCGGGCGCACCGTAGATCAGCATCGAGGGCGCGATGTCCACGTGATGGGCAATGAGCCGATCCGCTGCCCGAACGTGACGGAGGAACTCGTCTAGCCGCTGGCGTACGCTCGAGTCGAGCACGATCTGCACCTCGCCGGGGGCGATCCACTCCTCGTCGGCCAACGAGAACCGCGATTCGGAGTCCACGGGGAGACGTGCCGGTGCCGCGGCGATGTTCGGCGTCACCTCAGAGGCCTTCGTCTGGCTCGCGGTCTGCGACAACCGATCCGCCGCCTTCGAGTCCCCCGCTTCGCGCAGCTTCCGAGCCAACTGCTCGGCATAGGCCAGGACCTTCGCTCGATCGCCCTTGAGGGCTCCGTCGATGATCCGCGACACTTCGAGCAGGTGATCCATGAAAGCAAACTCCGGATGGGTGAAATATATCCGGCCTTCATCGACAGGTCTATGGGTGTGTGTGAAAGATTTTGCGTCCATTCTGAAAGCATCAGTGACTAGCAGACGCTAACTTCTAGACGGGCCAGGGGTCCCTCCCGGTTGGTCCCGCGCCCAGAGCTGGCTCCGAGGAGGGGGCTGCACGACGGACCGAACCAGCAGGAGCTCTCGCCCGCTCAACGAGGGGGCCCGGCGATTTCCACCCACGCCAGCAACTCGGCCGAGTGCCCTCCGGACGGCCCGGCCAATCCCCGGTGCCCCAACTCCCGTTGGAGGGCAGGCTCAATCGCGGTCTCGAACAGCGCCCGCCGGTCGTCGAGGCTCAGGGCTGCGGTAGACCCCCTCCCCTTGAACGCCTCCGCGTAGCGCTTCTCCAGCGTTGGGATGCGCTGCCCGGACGAGTCCACGGCGATGGGCACGACGTGGGTGGTTGACTCAGCCGCCTTGTCGAATGATTCGACCGACCACACGGTGAGGATTCCGCGGGGGAGCTCCGGAGCGCCGTTCACCGCGACACCGAGCTGCTCGGGCGGCTGCAACCTCCACCTCCTCAGCATCTGCGACACAATCAGGTGGTCCAGCCCCAGGAGCTCCAGCCGTTCGTCAGCCTGGACCCTATCGCGATCGAACGTGAACGTCGCGGGATTGTCCACGCCTGGCACTTCGATCCGGATGCAGCCGTCCTTGAGAGGAACGAGCCGCCCACCATCCGCCGCGAGCGATGCGCTCAAGAACGCCTCGATCCGGGCCTTTCCAGCATCGATGTCGGCGAACGGCTTGTAGTCGTCCAGGCTGAACCGGTCGAGATCCTGGAAGAGCTCGAACACGACCTTCCTCGCCTCATTCGCGTTCGAGATCGCAGCCTCCAGCTCCTCCCGCGTCCGTTTCAGTTCGGGATCAGACAGCGCATCGCGGTACAACTGGTCGTAGCTGAGCCGATCCGACAACTGACCGAGGATCTGCGCCTTGAGGTCCTCAGTGACGTTCCCGTGCTCATCGACCTTGCCCAGCGCCCTGGCGATCTCCAACAGCTTGTCGGTGAGCAGTAGGAAGATCTTCCCCTCAATGGTGTCGGAGAGCACGAGGTTGTAGACCTGCGCTGTGTGCTTCTGCCCGTATCTGTGGATGCGCCCGATGCGCTGCTCAACATCCATCGGGTTCCACGGCAGGTCGAAGTTGAACAGCACCCGGGAGAACTGGAGATTGATCCCCTCCCGCCCCGCGGCTGTGCAGACCATGACGCGCGGCCCATCGGGCCTGCGGAACCGCTTCTCCGCGGCGAGCTTGGCGCCGTGGTCGCCTCCGCGCAACACGACCACGCCCTGCCCCGGGTAGGCGGCCTCGATCTCTCTGGAGAGCAGATCAACGGTCGCCAGGTAGGTCGCGAAGATCACCACCTTCTCGCCGGGGTTCTGCTCCCAAAGCGCGCCAAGCCCCCGGAGCAGCTTCTCGACCTTCGTCTCGCGCCCCGATGGGCATGCCGACAACACCTCCTCGATCCGCATCCGCTCCTCGGGCAGCGAGAGAGCCACGCAGACCGCGGCGAGGTCCTCGCCTTCCGCCGTCGTCACCTCCCCACTCTCCGACGAAGCTGCCATCGCGAGCTGGTCCTCGTCGAGCTTGCGGATGAGCCGCAGCTTCAGGTCGGCGAGAATCCGATCGACCTCGCCACGCCCGGCCGTGTCATCGGGAAGGCCCGTCTCCCGGTGGATGAGGCGACGGGCATCATCGAGCAGACGGCGATGTCCATCGATGTCGAGCGCCTGATCCTTGAGGATGGCCTCGTGGATCGTCAGCATGAGCTGGCGTCGGCGGAGGGTGCTCTGGACCGCCGCGAAGCTGGACGCAGCGATCTTCTGGAAGATTGTCATGACGAAGCCGAGCGCTCGCCCCTCGCTCCCCCGCTTGCTGGCGAGGTCGAAGCCGTCCTGCAGATACTCTCGGAGCTTCGCATAGAACGCCCGCTCATCGTCCGTCATCGTGAACGACTCGGTGTGAACCCAGCGCCGGGCGAACAATGGCGATCCATCCGGCGTGCATGCGTCGGCCTTGGTGCGGCGGAACACCACGCTGTTGAGTCGATGTCGCTCGTCCACCATCTCGTCGGCGTCGGTGAACAACGTGGGGTTCAGCAGCTGAACCAGCATCCAGAAGCGGAAATGGTCGCCTTGGTGAGGCGTGGCCGACAGCAGCAGCAGATCGCGGGCGTGGTCCCTCATCGCCTCGGCGAGCTTGTAGTTCTCCGTCTTCCGAATCTTCCCGCCGCTCTTGTACGCAGAGAGGTGGTGCGCCTCGTCGAACACGACGAGATCCCACTTCGGCGCATCGAGCAGACGGCGCACCCGCGCGCGACGCTTCAGCGTGTCCACGCTCGCGATCAGGCGGTCGTGCTTGGCGAAGGCGTTTGACTTTCGATCCGTGACATCCCCCGAACTCCCGAAGACCTCGAAGTCCAGGTTGAACACCTCGTTCAGCTCGCGGTGCCAGTTGTTGACCAGCCCGGCGGGCACGATCATCAATGCTCGGTTCAGCTCGCCGCGGCTGGCGAGTTCTCGGAGAACCAGCGCGGTCTCGATGGTCTTTCCAAGGCCGACCTCGTCCGCGATCAGGAACCGCCGGGGCGCCGCCGTGGCGATCCGATGGGTCAGAACCACCTGGTGCGGGAGGAGGTCGATCCGTGCCGCGGTGAGCGCGGCGGCGTTCTCCATCAGCGGGAGCGCATGGGCCTCGACGTGCAGCCAAGCCCGGCGCAGCCGGTCGTCGCCGCCCGCGACGTTCTCCAGTATGCGATCCACCCGGCTGCGGGCCGGCGCCACCGTCGCGGCGTTGACCCGGCGCTCGCCCGAGGGGAAGAAGACCCGCAGGTAACCATCGGAGCCGATCCCGACAACGACACCCTCGCCAAAGTTGGTGTGGGCGACGCGCTCGCCGGGTTGGAACTGGACCTGCGGCACGCTCAACTGATCCTCGGGTGATGCAGGCCGACCCAGTGCTTCCCGTCGTAGTCCGCCTCATCGTCTTGCGTGTTCATGATGCGCTCGACCTCGTTCTCGGCGCCGGACCACAGGAAGCGCCCGATGTGCAGGCCGTGTTCGCCTGAGGTGCGATGCTTGTAGTAGTACTCCTCGCTGGCGCCACGCATCGAGATCCGGCTGCGCCCGGAGGGCAGCCAGAAGATAAGCCCGGCGGCGCCCTCGTAGTGCTCCTGAAACGACATGATCGCCCGCCGCAGTTCCTCGACCAACCATCGCTCCGCGTCGGCACCGCTCAGCACATCGATGCACCCCTCCACGCCGGCCACGACGATGGCGTCTCCTCCCGCGGCGGGGAGATCCTCCGGCCAGGCGTCCACCATCGCGAACATCTGACGGATCGACACCACGTCCATCGGATCAATGATCTCGGCGAGTGTCTCGGCGTCCCAGAGCAGGGAGCACCCGCGACGGGACCAGCCCTGGTTGAACCGGGTTCGGACCATCAATCCTCCTCCCCGAGTTCATCGAAGAGCAAGAGCTCGCGCTCCTTCTCCTGGTGCTTCGTGGCCCAGGTGCGATACAGCTGCGCCGCGATCGCCGCGGCGTTGCGTGTCGGCGAGTCGGCGCCGTGCGTCTTGAACCATGTGAGGATCGCGCCCAGGGCCGGGTGCGGCCGAAAGTTCGGATTGCTCAGCGTCTCGCTCGCGTTGATCCCGCTGGCCTCGAAGCAGGCGCCGATGAAGTACATCGCCTGGTCGTAGTCGCTCGTCATCCCCTTCCGAAGGCGACCGACCCACTGTCGAGCCAGCTCCGGCGGTGGCACAAGGTGGAAGACTCTCTTCTTGTCCGTGACCCAGCCGCGCGCGATGAAGTCCGATGGGGCGCTGCCGGTGCCACGGAGGAACTTCTGGATCTGGTCGCGCGGCAGTTCAGCCTTGCCGTCGAACAGCCGCAGGAGCATCCGCGTGAACGGCTCGGCGTTGTGCGGCGGCGGCTCCTTGACCCCACCCACCTCTTCATCGAGCAACTGGTTGATGCCGAGCAGCGCCTCCAGCACCGACATCGGCGTGTCCTGGTTCTTGTAGACCTTGCCGTAGTGGCGGGAGAAGTACTCCAGCGCCTTCCCACGACGGATGACCTGGAGATCCGCTTCGGGCAGGCCCTCCTCCTGATGGTGCTCCAGCAGGTCCTGGATGTCGCGCACATCCTGGAGCACCTGGCGTCGCAGCTTGGCCCACGAGATCGCCTTCGGTTCCTCGTGGCGCTGGCGGCAGACGTGGATGATGTCGTATTCGATTTTCTGGGAGCCGAACTGAGCCTTGTCGCCCTTAGTTTCGTCCCCCCGAATGGGATATGTCGCGTGTAATGAGAATCCCGCTTCAAACAGTGACTCGAGCACAGATACCCAGGCCTGGTCCTCGTTGTGGTGAAAGGTGAAGGCGAGAAGCCCACCGGGCTTCAGAATGCGAAGTGCCTCACGCCAGCACTCGGTAAGCAGCCGTTGGTAAAAAATGTCGGCATGCTTGCGGCCAGTGTCCTCCTCAATCCCGGGATGCCGAGCGGCGTTGGCGACTGCCTCCATCGTCTTTGGCGTGTACTCCGCCTCGAAGTATTCCGGGTACCTATTCTTGAGCGCAAGGCGCAGCCACACATAGAAGAAGTCCGCTAGTTCGGCGTATTGCAGAATCCCCCCGAATGGCGGATCGGTGATGACCAAATCATGCGATCCATCCGGAAGAGTCTCCAACTCGGTGGATGTGCCACAGGTCAACCGCTCCGATGAAGAAAGGCAAGCCAGAGACTCGTTGTAGGTCAGTGGATCGTGGCAGAGCACCCGCTCGCTGCTGCCGGTGAGGTGCTCAGTGAGATGAGGGTGTTCGGAGCCGAGACTTCCATTGTGCACTGTCTCATGAGGATCGCTTGCCCAATCGAGCGCGTTAAGCATATTGCCGTACTGCGATTGCCAATTGCCGCGTCCCAGGTCAGCAAAGACACAGTTCTCCACCATGGTTGATTTGGGATGGAAGTTGCTGTTTGCGAACATCGGCTCCAGCTTGTCTGCACCGATATTCCAGATGGTAAACAGGCACTGATTGCGCAAGTACTGTTGAAACGCACCGAGGACAAACTCGGCGGCTGCCGTATCATTGCTGTGCAGGATCGCGCGCAACAGCGATGCATGAACAAGCAGTTGTCTCTGGTTGAACATCTTCCACCAGTGCGTATACCCATGATCATTGACATCGTGCGGGCCGATCTCGGCCCCGACCTGAACGCGGCTGGTGGGCCAGAAGCCCGCGAGATCGCTGTTCTTATGCTGTTCCCACTGCTTTAGTGATGCGTCATAGCCTTGGGCGTCTCTCACTGGTGCGAAGAAGCGGCCGTTGTACGCTTCGCCGGCATCTTTGCACGTAGGGCAGTAGCCCTGGATCGCGTACATTGCGATAGGACCGGTCGTCCCGCTTTCTGCGATCGCCTCCCTGATGTCATGGGTCTGGCCGCAGGTGGTTTCCTGGCACGTGAACGTGCTCCTGCCCGGAACGGTCCCGCCCTCCTTGCCGGTCTTGATGCGCGTGCCATCGTCGAGCGCCACTTCCTCTGGCAGAGCGCCCCGCACCTCGACCAGCTTGCAGGTGGCTGCGCGCGCCTCGTTCCAACGCACGGTGGCGTCCACCGCGTCATCGGCGCTGCCGCCGTATGGTCGTCCCTGCTCATCCTGCGACGATTCACCCTTGAGCCAGTCCGGATGAACGAGCAGTGACAGCTCGATCTTCTTCTTCGCGGGCTTGGCGAGCTTCCCCAGTCGCTCCTCGCGGTCGCAGTGCGGGCACACGACCGACTCCGGGTTCCCGGCCATGTTCAGCGACGCGACGGCAAAGGGCCGCTCGGTATCCGCGACCACCAGAGAGACGCCGGGCGCCATGCGGGCCTCGCGCTCCTCGACGTCGTACTTCTCGCCGCAGTGCTTGCAGGTCCGCTTCCACGCCTTGATGGAGATCGATTTCACCGCCATCACGGGGCTGGACATGATGGGCGTGCGGTGCCCGCAGCCGGTGACCGGGCACGGGCCGTGCTTGGCCCAGAAGGTGTAGATGACCTCGGGGCCCTGGTAGCGGTAGTCCTTTCGCTCGTCTGGTGTGAGGGCGAGGGGATCGAAGTCGTCGCCCATGACGAGCCCAGTGCTGACCTGCGTCCACCTGCCCTTGTGGCCACGCGGGCAGTCGCAGGCGTAGAAGGGCATGATCTGCGGCTTGACCTCGGCTTCGATGTCGGCCAGCAGCTTCTCGACCTCGGCCTTGTCCACCTGGGCCAGCTCGTTCTTGACGACGAACCACGCGACCGGGTTGAGGTCGTTGCCGTACATCTGCATGCCGAGGCGCGAGCCCTCGACGACGGTCGTGCCACCGCCCATGAAAATGTCGGCGACCTTCAGATGTTTGAACGTGCCCTTCTTTTGGTGATTGCCGTAGTAGACGTTCCAGACGAGCTTGGCAGCCTCGGCAGGGTCGTCCGGGGCCTTGATTGCCGCCGCGAGGAGCATCGAGCGGAAGACGCTGCTGCGCCGACGCGCCCACCACTTGGACATTTGGTAGATCGGCTTGCCGGCGTTGCCCTCGATGGCCGCGATCTGGTTGATCGGGATGATCGGAAAGTCCACCTCAAGGCACGTGAGCGGACGGTTCGGATCGGCAAAATCGACCGTTTCCAGATCCCAGGCCTTGCCTGCATTGACCGCCTTGGCGACCTCGCGCGCAATCCATTCGGGCTTGGTGAGGCCCTCGTCCTTCCAGGGCTGGGACTTCGATTTGGTCGCCGGATCGATCTGGGTCATGCGGTCCCTGCCTGTTTCCGAGAGAGTTCGATGAACGGGGAGGCGACCTCGAGGACCGACAACCCGCCGTGCGTCAGCGTGGGATACCCGCCGGCGCTCTTCCATTTACGGCGGCCGTTCACGAAGAGGTGGCGGCCGTGTCTTGTTTCGAGCAACAGGTCGATGGGGGGCACCCACGCCCCCCGCTGGGAGCCGGCGTCTGCGCAGCGCCCGCTCTTGTAGACCTGCTTCAGATAGCCCGCATGGTCCGATGTGGCGTCGGGGAACTGCTCGCTCGCGGCGTAGCCGTGGTCCGAGGTGATCACCAGCCGCCGGCCTTCTGCCAGGCGACCGACGAGGTTCCAGAAGGCGTCGCTCTGGAGATGCTCGGACGCCTTGGCGATGAGAGGCCGCAGGCCTTCGCCGGCATCGGCGAAGTCGTGGACATCCTTGTCGGGCCATTGGTGCCAGAAAACCCAGTCCGGCTCGGAGCCGATGAAACGGGCGCAGTCTTCCCACGCGATGTCCGTGCACTCGGTCCGGGCGCCGGGAAGCCGGTGTCCGGCGCCGGCTCCGTTGGCGCCGAGCGACGAACGCTGGCCGAAGCCGAGCGCCTTGGCGAACGGGGTGGTGTCGGCGGGCAGCTCGGCGCCGGTCACGCGGGCATCGTGCACGGTGTAGCCGCGCTGAGCGGCGCCGGCCAGCAGCCACGGGACTTCGCGCAGCGAGAGGGCGTCGAGGATCAGCACCGCACGGGCACTGCCGCGCGATGACCACCAGTCGGCGAGCGTCTCCGCAGTCCGGGGAACGGACGATTCGTAGTCGTCCCAGAGATCCCAGCCCGCCGTCGCGAGGAACAGATCCACATCCGCGAGCTCGCGGTCCCGCCGGAGCACCTCCGAATCCGGCTTGGCACCGCCGAACGGGGCAGAGCACACCTCCCAGGCGTGCGCCAAGATCGTTGCCCACGCGGATGGGGGCGCCTCGGATTGGAGGCGTCGAAGTTGGTCGCAGGTCAGCGTCATCCCGCCTGCTCCTTCTCCATGCCGAGTTCATACGTCATCCCGTCAGGGAGCTTCTTGATCAGATCCTGGAGCTGCGCGCCGGTGAGCTTGTCCACCTTGAGATCGAGGTTGTGCAGCTGCGTGCCGGGCTTGATCCCCTGCGATTCGATCCGTCCGAGCAGGTTCAGGGCGGACGTGGCGGGGATACTGATCGGCACCCGCGTGCCAGCACCGAAGAGGCCGCCGCTCGTCTGCCCGCCGCCAGCCTCGCCGTTGCCTCCTGTGGTCGTGCCGCCGGTGGCGCCGCCTCCGCTGGTTGCCCCGCCTGCTCCTCCCAGTCCCAATCCGCCGTCGCCACCGGCGCCACCCGCTCCGCCTCCGCCGGATACTCCGCCCGTGCCGGGCACGTTCTGAGGCAAAAGGACGTAGGTCTCATCGAGATGCTTGCCCGTGCCGAGCTTGCCGCGCATCCGCTTCCACGCGGCGTCCTCCGTTTCACCGTCCCGTGACTGGAGAGTTTCCATGCCACGGAGATTGATGGCGATCTGGCCCTTGGCGCACAGCCGGATGATCCGCTCCTTGACCAGTGTCTCGCCCAGCCACGGGATGCAGTCCTGACCACCGGGGCGCGGCTCCTTCAGTTCGCGGAGGAGCTTGCCGATCGGCTCGTTGCTGGCCGCTGCGGCGAGGATGAACTCCTCGAAGTCCTCCGGGATGAAGAGGTTCTCGTTGACGAGCTTGTCCATCGCTTCGGGGATGGCGGTTCCCTGCGACCGGTGGGACTCGACGTGGAATCGACAGTTCTCCGGCTGCTGGAAGTTCCAGTTGGCGATGACAGCAAAGCGGTCGAAGCGAGCCTTCAGGATTTCGCGCAACTCCTTCTGGTACTTCGTCTGGAGGCGCCCGTACTCTGGATTCTGCGCCTTCCACTGCTCTGCGAGGAAGACGCATCGGGCGAGAACGATGAGGTCGCGATCTGCGAACAAGTTTGTGCTGCCGTCCTGCGGGATCAGGAAGCGAACGGCGTTCCGGTTCTTCTGGAGATTGTCCCTGAGCCAGCGCCCGAGGACCGCCTCGACCTTCGGCGGGGATTCGGGCAGGATCAGGAGGGGGATTCGATCATCCCATTGGGCAGGCTGATCGGGTTCGTCCACTGCGTCCCACGGGTCCCGATTCCACGCCTGCGGTAGCACGATGACGCGGAATCGAGTTGCCGTCTCCTGTCCGCCGCCGATGACGTACCGCACCTCACGTGCGAGGTGGGCGAGATCCTGCCCCTCCAAGAACAGCTTGTCGTTTCGGGCGCTGGCGATCAGCTTCGCCTGGGGATTCTCTTCCTCCCTGAAGATGTAGCGATTTCCATCCTCGTGAATGTTGAAGCTGTTCTCGACGATAGTCGTGAGTTCGACGTGGAAGGCGTTGTCATCGACGGGTTTGTCCCGCGTCACGTCCACATGCAGCGTGGCCTGATCGGCGCCCGCCTGATTGATGTCAGCGAGAGACCGCAGCCAGAGGGCGCCGATGATGCCCTCCAGCCGCGGCAGGCGCTTGGCCGTGTCCGGCACGGCGTCGCGCACCGCTTCGAGGTTGCGGAGGGCCTTCTCGCGCAGCTTCGCGTGATGCTGGTTGGCGACCGAATCCAGCAACGCGGCGATCCCGCTCTTCTCGTCGTCGAGGCGGAAGTCGGCGGCCGTGATGACGGCCGCAGACTCCCCGGCCTGCTTGAACAGGTCGGCGAGAACGCGAATCAGGTCACGGGTGCCCTGGGCGCTCGTCGCGATCAGCACCTGATCTTCCAGGAGCTGCATCAGATGACTGGCGAACGGCCATGCGTCAAGGAACTCATTACGAACCCGCTCGTGCTCAGCCGGCGGCGTGTTCCTCAGCCTGAAGAATTCATCGATATGGGCGCTCAGGAGCGACTCAATCGCTGAGCGAGAGACCTGAAGCCGATTCTCAAAGAGCCGGTGGAGGAGCAGTCGGCATCGATCCCGCTTCGCGCTCGGACCCGCGAAATCGACGATCACCGGGTTGACCCGCTGGATCTGCTGAAACGCATCGGTCGAGCCGTTACGCACCGACGCGACGAGCACAAGCTTGTCGGGATGCTCTTTTGCGATCTCCGAAAGGATTTGGATGAAGTTGAATGCCCACGTGCGCCACGGATACTGCTTCGTGTTGGTGACACCGTCGAACCAGGTCTGGAACTCGTCGAGAACCAGCGCCGTGGGAGTGTGAGAGAGCATCTCCATGACGATCGTGTCACTGGGGACGTCCGTCTTCTTGTCGCCAAGGGCCTCCCACTTGCCCTTGCAGTACTCGCCGTGTGGATGGTTGTCGAAGAGCACATCCCACAGGAACTTGTAGTGCTGCTGGTGCAGGCTCTCGCTGATCACGTGCATGCCGTCACGCAGCGGGATGCTCGTGACCTTCGGATTGTCGAGGACATCCGCCCAATGGCTCAGCCACGCCTTTGTCGCGGCGTGGTCAGTCAAGCAGTGGTAGAGCACCGCCATGAGGTGGGACTTGCCTTGCCCTCGCTCGCCCTTCAGGACGATCGGCCGTCCCTGATCGGGGCCGGACGCCTCGAGCATCTTGAGCACATCGGCGCTTGGATAGGTGATTCGCAGGAACTCATCGGCGGGGACCTGCGTCGCGCCGGTGTTGTTCTTGTTCGTCAGCTCGATCGCCGTGCCCTTCAGCCGGCGACCTTTGAACTCGTCTCTGAGTGTCAGACCAAGCATCGATTCTCCTCTGCATCGGAGCGAGCGAGTTCACGGTTCCTTGCGTTTGGCGTCGGCGTCATCTCCAAGCCATCGATCGATCACTGTTCGATGGAACCGCCAGTGCTTTCCCACCTTCTGCCCGGGGACCTTCCCCTCCTGCGCCAGCTTGTAGAGCGACGACTTCGAGACCTGCAGGTATGCTGCGAGATCATCGATCGTCATCACCTCAGGAGGGGCGGGCGGAGGATCGGGCCTGGGTGTGCGGGCCATGAACGGGGATGATAGCGGTTTCTGGCAGTTGCTGCCAAGCGGGCTCAGGGGCGGAGTCTGGGGGGTGTGCGTCAACTGGCGGCCGGACGAGATCCCGTGCCGTGTGGCGCTGCTCTGGCCCGACCCGGAGCCCCAGGAAATCCACGATACGACCCGTCTGTCCGTCCGGATCGGCTAGTAGGGCTGGGTAGGAAACCGTCAGCAGCCGCCCCTCCGGGATCTTGGCCAGCCCTTCGGTCTTGGCCTCCCAGAGCCCCCGCTGGAGCCCCTCGCACTGCTCGTGCGTCGCCCGGAGCCAGCCGCGGGCCTTGGCCGAGCGGTCCGAGAGGGAGCGGATGGACTCCTCGATCGGGCGGTCGATGTGGATGAAGCGGCTCTCGGGTTCGAGCTCCAGCAGCAGGTCGATCATGAAGCAGAGGTGCGGGTACTTGCCGCCCATGATGGTGCCGCGCCATGCGGCCTCGCGCTGGCGGGCGTCGATCCACTCCCGGAGGCGCCGGCGCGTCGTCTCGATCGGCACAGCTCGCTCGATCGACGGGAACGGGTACGCCTGCTCGCAGATCATGGCGAGGCCGTGGGCCTCGAAGCCGCCCGTGCCGCGACCCCCACGATTCTCGTAGCCGATCAGGCGGTTACCCATGTGGACGCCGAGGCGGTGAAGGATGCCCGCGGTGACTGACGAGCCGGAGCGGTGCAGGCCGATGACCCACACGGGCGGGCGATGGGCCTGCCGCGGCCCCTTGCCCCAGCCGTTCCAGAAGCGGTCCTGCGTGACGCGGCCGGAGATGTCGCTCGGGCCGCCGGCCTGACCGACGATCCAGGTCGCCGGCGCGTAGACCTTGTGCCTGCCGGAGGCGTGGAGCAGCTCCATGCGGTGGTCCACGTGGTGGCGCGGCGATCGCGCGTGCGCCGGCCAGTCGCAGAGATGCTGATACAGGACGCGAATGAATGCCCCCCGCACGGCGTAGGCCTGCGTGCGGTTGACCATGAAGGGTCGGACGACCTCGTCGTTCACCCGCTGCGGCGGGCGGACGCGGAGGCCGCGGTGCTGGCCGCCGAGGTAGGCTTGCTCCCAGTCGGAGGGCAGGGCGCGCATGAAGCGGGTCGCCCGCTCGGCGAAGTCGGGCGGGAAGAGGGCGTCGTCTTCGAGGACGAGCAGCACACCGCCCCGGCGATCGAGGCCATCGGTAAGCGCTTGCTCCAGGATGCGGATGTGACTGAGCATGCAGCCCCAGGCCCCGCCGCCCTGGCGCCACCACGCGGGCGGGCGGACCGCGCGGCCGTTGATGGCCGGGAACCGATGGACGCCGCGGATGGGGCAGTTGCGCTTGAACGCCTCCCAGCGCTCGGGGCGGCGGTCGAGGTTGATGCACAGGGCGCGGACCTCGGCGCCACCCGCCGACGCGGACAGCAGTCTCAGAGTCTCGTCCTCGAGCTCGGGCGCGGGCGCCGCATCCTTCTTTATGGGCGCGGCGACAGGCTGCTCGTGGGGGTCGGCGAACGGCGGGGGCGGGAAGATGGTCGCGGTGGTGGTCATGGATGCGTGGCGAGCCACTCCCGGAACGGCGGCGGCACATGCGGCACGCCGATCAGGCGGAAGAACTGCTCCTCGGTTGGTGTGGGGGTGGGCGTGCCGTCGAGGGCGTAGAGGCCGATGAACGGCCCGTGCTTCGCCTCGATGATGGGCGTTCCGTCGCTGCCGTCGGAGGCGAAGTCGAAGAGGTAACCCTCCTCGCTTGCCTTCTCGCGCAGCACCCGGTTCAGCTCGCGCGGGCCGGTCGAGAACGCCAGCACGGCCCCGTAGGTCTCGGGCGTGGCGACGAACAGGTCGGCCTCGCGCTCAGGCTTGCGCGGCTTGGCGGGATTGCCGTGGAACGCCCACGGGTCGTTCGTGACGATGAGCAGGTCGAGGTCGCCGACCTCGGGCAGGCCGCGCCGCACCGAGCCGGTGATCTCGGCGTGGAGGATGCGCTCGTCGGCCATGAGCCGGTCGCGGGCTGCGAGTGCGCGTTGGAGGATGTCGATCGCTTTCATGGTCCTCCTCAGAATGGCACGGTGATCCCGCTCCCCGAGCTGCCGCTGCTCGAACTCGATCCGGGTCCGCCGAATGACGACCCGCTGCTCTTGCTGCTGCTTCCCGCGCCGCCGCTGCTTGAACCGGAGCCGCCACTGCCGGAGCTGAGTGCGTCGTTGTGGACCCACACGCCGTCGGCGAGGTAGACGTTGGTGCCGGGGACGTGTAACGCGACGGTGCGAGCCGTGCGGTTGACGCGCCGGATCGCCTCAATGGGCTCGTCGGCCAGGTCGTGGCGCACAAGCCGGTCGCCCACGCGCAGGAGTTCGGCCGAGCAGAAGCCCGTTTCACCGTCGCGTCGGATCAGGAACGGATGTTCAAACGTCGCCTTCACGCGACCGTTGATCAGGAAGAACCCCTCGTGCGTCCCGCGGCGCACATTGGCAATGCGTGATGCGCATGGGCGCGGAGCCGCGGCGCCGGTCACGCGCCACTGGTACTGCGCCTGCCACTCGGCGTCGCGCGCCAGGCCCGGAACATCCAGCGACTCGACCGCATCGCCGGGCTCGAGACGCTCGATCGGGACGAGCCTGCCGTCGGCGAGGCGCACGAGCGTGCCGTAGAGGAAGCAGTTCCCGCCGCCACCGCCACCTCCGCTGGACCCGCCGGACCCTCCACCCGATCCGCTGGAGCCGCCCGATCCTCCTCCGGAACTCTCCGAACTCGACGGCTCGGACACCGAAGGCTCGGACATGCTGCTCTCGCTGAACGATCCGCTGGAGCTGCTCAGACAGGGCGGGTTGAGCTGCGGGTTGCCGATGCGCGCGATGACCCACGCGATCTCGGGGTCGTCGCGCTGCCCCTTGGGCTGGACCCAGAGCAGGTGAGCGGAGCCGGTAGTGCTGCTCTTGAGGATCATCGCGGCCTCCTCAGAACGGCACCGTCACGCCGCCGAACGGCACGGTGATGGCGGAACTCGAACCCGATGAAGACGACGACGCGCTGCTGCTGCTGAACGACGAGCCGCTGGACTTGCCAGAGTCGGAGGCACTCGACGAGCCCGACCCGGAGCTGGAACTGCTGGCCGACCCGGCGAACTGGGCAAGGTCGTTGTGTGCCCAAATCCCATCGGCGACGTAGGTGTTCGTGCCGGGGACGTGGATGGCGACGGTGGAGACGATGCCGTCGAAGCGTTCGATGGTGGCGACGGCCTCTTCGGTCAGGTCGTGGCGCAGGAGCGCATCGCCCACACTCAACATCTCGACGGAGCAGAAGCCCAGCTCGCCGCCACGGCGGACGAGCAGCGGGTGCTCGAACGTCGCCTTGATGCGCCCGTTGACGAGATAGAAGCCGTCGTGCTCGCCGCGCGTGACGCTCGCGACCTCGGCGTCGCAGCGGTCGAGGTCCGCATCGCCGGCATCGGTGCGCCACAGATACTGCGCGCGGTCCGGCGCGTCGGGCTCAAGCCCGGGCATACGCAGCGACGCCACGCAATCGCCCGGGCGCAGGTCCTCGATCGGGACCAGCGCGCCGTCAGACAGGCGGACGAGCGTCCCTTCGAGGAAGCAGTTGTAGCCGGACGACCCGCTCCCACCGCCCGAGCCGCCGCCGGAACCACCTCCACCTCCACCTCCACCCCCGCCACCGCCGCCTCCTCCACCGCCGCCGCCACCACCTCCTCCGCCTCCTCCGGACCCACCGCCACCTCCGCCCGAACCGCCACCGGAACCAGAA
>Ga0226835_1000949_pt1 | contig 20433 bp, 22 predicted proteins | sample LAC_MetaG_1_FD_163627 | JGI IMG/M metagenome (GOLD analysis project Ga0226835, IMG submission 163627) | Anaerobic ammonium oxidizing microbial communities from anammox membrane bioreactor (MBR) in UC Berkley, California, United States -... | ecosystem: Engineered > Bioreactor > Anaerobic >...
TACTGGCCCGACCCGGAGAGCGGCCATCGCCCCCGGAGGCCAGTCAAGACCACGGGGTGTAGCGCAGCTTGGTAGCGCGTCTCGTTCGGGACGAGAAGGTCGGAGGTTCAAATCCTCTCACCCCGATTGCCGTAAGGCTTTCTGAAACCGCCACTTGCGGTGACCCGCCGACGGACGGCGGCGCAGATCGGGTCGAAAAACGCGCGGTGTGACACCGCGCTCGACCACGAGGAGCGCCGCCCATGGCTGTTCAGACCACCCCAAAGAAGACCCGGAAGCCACCTGCGTACCGCCAGCGCAAGGGGTACACGCAGGCGATCGTGACGCTCACCGACGCCGTGACAAAACGGCGGAAGGACTACTGGCTGGGCGAGTACGGGTCGCCCGAGAGCCGGGAGTTGTACTACCGCGTGCTGGCCGAGTACGAGGCGCTCGCGCGGCGTCTGCCGGATCTGCCCGATGCCGCTCCGGCCACCACCTCCGCTGCGACCGGCGGCCCCGACGTGGACGAGTTGGCGCTCCAGTACTGGCGGCGGGTGGCGCGCGAGTTCCTGCCCAAACGCTGCAACGCGATCAAGGCGACCCTGCGCCTGCTCCGGCAGATGGACGGCTCGACGGCGGTCGCACGGTATGGACCGAAGCGGCTGCGGCTGCTGCGCGAGGCGATGATCAGCGGCGACCCGGCGGCGACTCCCGTACGCAGGCCGTGGTCGCGGACGACGGTGAACGACCGGGTGCGGATCGTCGTGGCGGTCTTCCGCTGGGGCGTGACCCAAGAGATGGTGCCGCCGTCGGTAGCCGACGCGCTTGGGATGCTCGAGCCGCTGAAGCGTGGCCGCTCGCGAGCGACCGAGGGGAAGAAGGTCGGCCCCGTGCCGGAGTTCCTGCTGGAGGCGACGATGCAGTACCTGCCGTCGCCGGTGCGGGCAATGGTGCGCCTGCAATTGCTGACCGGCGCGCGGCCGGGCGAGATCGTCGGACTGCGCGGGCGCGACATCGACCGCGAGGGGCGGACGGGGCTACTCGTCGCGCGGCTGACGGAGCACAAGACCGCGCACCTCGGCGCCGAGCGGGAGGTCTACTTCGGGCCGGAGGCCGAGGCGGTCCTGGAGCCGTTCCTGCGGGAGCGCAACCCCAACCGGCCGCTGTTCAGTCCGGCTGAGGCGGAGGCTGAGCGCCGCGCGAGGCAGCACGCGAATCGCAAGACGCCGATCGGCTACGGCAATCGCCCCGGCACCAACCGCGTCGAAGACCCCGAGCGGGGTCCGGGGGATGCGTACACCGTGGACAGCTACCGGCGGGCCATCCAGTACGCCTGCGACCGGGCCTTCCCGCCGCCGGAGCACCTGCGGCCGCGCGAAGACGGCGACGGGCGGCGGGAGACGGAGAAGGCGTGCCTCGCGCGGCTCACGGATCGGGAGAAGCGCGAGGTGGCCGAGTGGCGGCGGACCCACCGCTGGCACCCGCACCAACTCCGTCACAGCGCCGCCACCCGCATCCGACGGGAGTTCGGGCTCGAGGCGGCCCAACTCGTTTTGGGGCACTCGTCCGCCGTGATCACGGATGCGGTCTACGCCGAGCGGGATGAGGCAAAGGTGATCGAAGTGACGCGCCGGATCGGCTAGCTGCGACAGAGGTATAGGACGCGCTCTGTCACGATCTCGCCGTCAATTCGGTAGTCCGAGGCACCTTCGCGTGACACCCGCCGGTGAATTGCCTCAAGTGCTGCCACTCCACCGAGGTGATCGAAGCTCCTCGCGAGCATCATGCGCTTGACCAGCGGCAAGTGATCGACCTTGATGCACCACTCCTTCGGGGTCTTGCCCTGATTGCCCCCCTTTGACAAGAAGAGAGCACCGTCGGCCATGTTCAATAGGGTCTCGGCTTCGGCACGAACCGCCTCGAATCCCGGCCGGTCCACGGGCGCGTCAGCGAGCAGCCACGCCTCCTGCGTCCAAGCGTGTCCTTGGGTGTCCTTGTTCCACGACTTCTTCTTGATCAGCTTGCTCAATAGCGCCGCCAACGCGGCCTCGGATAGGCGTCCGTACCACTCGGTCGGGGGGATCAGCTTCGCTTCAGCGCTCAGGAGCCACTCGACGAGTTCCTCGGTGCACTGGACGTCTGGCGGCGCAAGGGCTGGGTCTGGTACGGCCGAGTAGAGCGTGCCTTGATCGCGTCCGTGGAGGTGGTTCAGCTTCACAACTTTGGGCAACTCGACGTCTGGCCTCTTGTGTCGAAACTGCCCGGCCAGCCTGCTGAGGAGCTTGGCCGGGACATTCCATTGAGGTGGCTCCGCCTTGAGCCACTCCCATTCGACATCGTCCCCCGTGCGCGCACGGAGTCGGTCGAGAAGGGTGGCCCGATCGGGATTCTCCTCCAGTCCGCCGATGATTGTGATTCGCAGAGGCATCCGGCGGCGCTCCCTGAATCTACCTCAGGAGCGCCTCACCGGGCACGGAAGTACCGCACGACGTAGCGGACTGGAATGGACAGGTTCTCCAACTCGTGGAGTGGCATGTCACCGAGCGCCGCCAGGAGTGCTCGGCGCGTCTCGTCCGTCTCCTCCTCCCACGGGAGTTCCGACGGCTTCGACCTCGGCGGAGCGAACAGCAGAGTCTCCGACACGGCGTTCTCTTTCGCCCACTCCACCGCGGCGGCGATGACGCGCTGTGACCGTTCGCGGCGCCAACCCCGCTCAAACTCCGCGCCCTTCTCGCGCAGCCATTCGGGCACACGAACCCACCACTGCGGATCGCGTAGGGGCGCATCGTCCGGGTCCAAGGTCTCCTGACTCTGGATGTATGCTCGCACCCAAGCCTGCTGAGTCTCCGCCGGAATGCGCGGAAGTTCCGCTGAGTTCGGGTCGGCCGAGTGCGTGCCAATGGACCGTTCCTCGTCAGATGGAATGGAGCGCACGCTCCCGGTCTCGCGGTTGATGAAGTGCCGCTCGTGCGACGTGACAAAGACGAGCGCTCGCCAGATCTCCGGCCTCAGGTATCGCGGTTTGGCGGCGCCAAGCGACTTTGCATCCACCCCCGTGGCCGGCCCCGGCACGATCTCAAGGTGTGCTACGTTGCGATCGCGCACAACGAGTCCACGCTCTTCCGCCTTGGCCACGGCGTCTGCGAGACGGTCGAGCCCGACCGCCTCGTACGAGAAATCCGGGAACCGGTGACGAATGGCGTCTGCCAGGATCGATCCATGCGTACTGCGAGCGCGCTCGCGGTACTGCTGCACTGCGAAGTCCCTGATGAACTCAAGGAGGTCGTCGAGACTGGGGGTATCTGTGGTGGTTGCGTCGGCCATCTGAGGGTCTCCAAAGTGGGCACGCGAAGCCCCAAAGCCCCTATAGGGGCCTTGGGCATTCGGCGTACGACAGTGGTATACCTCAGCTTTCATCCGGGCCCGCATGCTTGAGACGGCTTGGTGTGGAGGACTGAGAAACCAGACCAAGCTCGGATGTCTCGCGAGACCGCGAATGGGCCTGTACGCTAGGGATTCCGTAGAACCCTTCGGTCAGGTACCACAAGTATCGGCTCAAATGCCTCGGCTGTCAAGCCCATCGCTTGAATTCGGGCCAGGACGACCCGTACAAAAACCTTCTGCACTGCCAGCCCACGCCCTCCCGCGAGGTGAGGCGGCGAATGCGGGTTTAGCGTCTGCTAGCCGGCTGCCAGAACTGGCGATTTCCCAATTTCCATCTGTGCCATCTGGCAAAGCCACGATGCATCTGTGGGTTCGCCAAGCCCGCCGCAGCTCTCATCTGCCTTGTGTTTGGCCTCGCGTCGGAGCGGGACCAGGCGCGTGTCGTTAGGGTGATCTGTCTTCGGGCGCGCTACCGAGCGAGTAGAACACCTTGTCGAGCACGCGGAGCAGCGAGTTCTCGCACGGGTCTGGCTCTGGCTGCGAGTCCCGATCCGCACGCAGCAGCCGCTCCCTGTCTGGGGGTGCAAGCGCTCCAATGAGCTGGCTGTAAAAAGTGATCCAGCGCGGGTAGTCCTCCTGCCAGGGCAGGTCACCCGTGTTCTGGGGCACGCGCGGCTCAATGCCTCGAGCTTGTTGCAGGCGATTGATGGCAGTCCGGGCGCGGCTGTCCATGATCGGGAAGTGGCAACGCATGGTCCAATGCAGGAACTTCGTGGCGAACGAGTAGGGTCCGCCGCTGCCGTTCGCATCGGTCAATCCAAGCGCGATCGGCATGGCGAGGCGACTCGCCTCCACGACCTTCGCAGGCGAGTGCTCCAGCGCTTCGGAGTCCAGCGAGCGGCAGACTGCCAGGGCGCGGGTCGCGCCACCGCGCAGGGATTCGATGACCCTCTCGGCCAGCCCCTGCCTCCAGAACATCTGCGTTGCCCAGACACCATTGATCAGCACGACCCGCTCGGCCATCGACGCAGCATCCAGCGCGGCTTCCGGCGTGGGGAAGTGGATGTGCATGAGTCGGTCGGCGGCTCTGAACTCGGCGCTGGCGTTGCAGAGCCGGATCGCCTGTTCCGCCTCGTCTAGATCGAGCTGGCCGGGTTCCATTGCCCCCGAGCATAGCCGAGCGGCATTGAGCGGCCGGCGGTAAGCACCGCCCGGTGCCCTTGGGCAGGCTCGGGCGAGTTACGAGTTACGTAACACGAGCGGCCGAGAATTTCTTGCGGCCTACTGAACCGGCCTCCCACCGCGCCAGTGATGTTCTGCCCGCCCGACGCCTTCGCGCATCAGCCCAAAAGAGTTACAGCGCAAAAGCAGGGCTCAAAGTACGTGCATGGGAACCACCACTTCCACGGCAACACGCCCCGACAATCCGCAGCAACGGGAGGCAGATGATGAGCGCCTGACGCTGTCGCAGGCCGCCCGGATCGCTCCTGGAAGTCCAACCCCCAACTGCATCTGGCGATGGTGTCGGCGCGGCGTGCTCGCCCGGTCAGGCGACCGAGTCCGGCTACAGCATGTCCGCATCGGGGGCAAGCTGTTCACGTCGGCGCGCTGGCTCGACGAGTTCGGCCAGCGGCTGGCGGACGCGGACGCGGAGTACTTCGAGATCACGGAGGAGGAGCCCACGGCGCCTTCGGCCGAGGTGACTCCCCGACGTCGTGCCCGACGCCTACCGCCCTCGCGGCGGAGCGATCAGGCTGACGAGGCGCGTCGCGAGCGCATCCGCGCCGAGCTCGAGGCGGAGGGGCTCTGATGGCCTGCCGCACACCCCTTGAAGCGTCCATCGCGATTCTGGGCTTCACCCTCCAGCGGGAGCCGGGGCAGCCGTGAGTGCCGACAGACCCGGTAACCCGATCAGCGATGGTCAAGCGCCGAGCGGCAGGGCCCCCGCAGTCGCGTTCGACCCGACGCACGTGCCCGAGGCGCTCCGCAATCGGCCGCAGTGGGTCTGCTGGAAGTACATCACTCGCGGCGGCAAGCAGACGAAGTGCCCGGTGAACCCGCGGGATGGCGGCCGCGCCTCCTCGACCGATCCTGCGACCTGGACCACATTCGACGACGCAGTTGCGGCGTGCCGTGCGAGCGACCGCTACGCTGGCGTCGGCTTCGTGTTCGCGGCAGACGATCCGTTCACCGGCATTGATCTCGATGGGTGCATCGGCGAGAACGGGGAGATCGTCGGCACCGCCCGAGAGATCATCGACTCGCTCAGCTCCTACACCGAGGTCAGCCCCAGCGGGTGTGGCGTCAAGGTGTTCATCCTCGGGAGGAAGCCGGAGGGTGCCAGCTGCAAGTCGAAGGCCATCGAGGGGTTCAAGGAAACCGAGGTCTACGACAAGGAGCGGTTCTTCACGCTGACGGGACGGCGTCTCGCCGGGGCGCCATCGACCATCGAGGAACGGCAGGTCGAACTCGAATCCCTCTGCGCCCGCCTGTGGCCGAAGAAGCGCTCGCGCCAGACGCCGGCGCACGCTGCTCCCGCAGGATACGACGGAGGCGACGAGGCACTCATCGAGCAGGCCGGCGCCGCGAAGAACGGTGACCGCTTCAAGCGGCTGTGGTCTGGCGACATCTCCATGCATGGCGACGATCACAGCGCCGCTGATCAGGCGCTGTGCAACTTGCTCGCGTTCTGGACCGGGCGCGACGCCGACCGCATGGACCGGCTGTTCCGGCGATCGGGCCTGTTCCGCGACAAGTGGGACGAGCGGCGCGGCGACCGCACCTACGGCCAGATGACGATCGAGTGCGCGATCGCGGACTGCACCGAGGTGTTCTCGCCCGGGCGCGGACGCAGGCGAACGGGGATCGCAGCGCCCCCGACAAACGGCACAGCCGAGGCGATCGACGAAGACCAGCAGGCGGTCCCGCTCGGACAGCGCGACCCCGCGACGGGCAGGCTTGTGCTCTCGCCTCGGCGCACGCTGCCGACCGCCGAGGCCTACGCCCGCGAGTTCCACCAGCACGCGGACGGCCGAACGCTGCACGGCTACGCCGGGCTGCTTCTGGAGTGGCGCGGCAACCGCTACTGCCAGGTCGAGGACGAGGCCGTGAAGCACCGCCTCCAGCCGTGGCTGCACGCCGCTCTTCGGTACGTCGTGAACAAACGGACCGGGGAGATGGAACTGGTGGACTTCGAGTCCAACCCGACGACGGTCAAGCAAGCGCTCGACACCATTCGGGCGTACACGCACCTGCCGGCCACGACGATCGCGCCTTCCTGGTTGGACGAACACAAGGGCCGGCCCCCGGCGCTGGAGATTCTGCCGTGCCGGAGCGCGAACCTGCACATCCCGACGGGGCGCGTTCTGGCTCCATCACCGGCGCTGTTCACGATCAACGCGCTGGACTTCGACTACGACCCGGACCCCGAGCCGCCGGAGCGGTGGATCAAGTTCCTCGAGCAGCTCTGGGGTGACGATCTGGAGTCGGTCGAGCTGCTGCAGGAGTGGATGGGCTACTGCCTCACCGCCGACACCTCGCAGCAGAAGATGCTCCTTCTCGTGGGGCCGCGGCGCTCGGGTAAGGGGACGATCGGGCGGGTGCTCACCAACCTCGTTGGCGCCGGCAACGTGGTCGGGCCGACGACCGGCAGCCTCGCCGGCAACTTCGGCCTCCAACCGCTGATCGACAAGTCGCTGGCCATCGTTTCCGACGCCCGGTTCACCGGCGACAGCGTCGGGACCGTCGTCGAGCGGCTGCTGTGCATCTCCGGCGAGGACACGCTCACCGTCGATCGCAAGTTCCTGGGTTCGGTGAGCATGAAGCTGCCGACGCGGTTCGTGTTCCTGACCAACGAGCTGCCCCGCCTCAACGACGCCAGCACGGCCCTCGCCGGGCGCTTCCTCGTCCTTCGGCTCACGAACAGCTTCTATGGCCAGGAAGACCCGACGCTCACCGACCAGCTGCTGGCCGAGCTGCCCGGCATCCTGCTCTGGGCCATCGAGGGCTGGAAGCGGCTCCGGCAGCGAGGCCGGTTCGTCCAGCCCGCCAGCGCCGCAGAGGCGATCCGCGACCTCGAGGATCTGGCGTCGCCCGTCAGCGCGTTCGTTCGCGAGCGCTGCGTGGTTGGCGCCGGCCACCGGGCCTGGATCGACGATCTCTACGCCGCCTGGAAGGCGTGGTGCGAGCAGGACGGCCGCACGGTCGTCACCCACAAGCAGACCTTCGGCCGTGACCTCGCCGCCGCCGTGCCCGGCATCCTGCGCCGCCGCGGGACCGGCATGGCCTCGTTCTACGAGGGGATCGGCCTCGTTGGAGACCAACCATGAGCCGCCCGACTGCCGCGCACTGTCGCGCACTGACGCGACAGTTGCCATCGTACCGAGATCCGTTCCGCGCGCATGCGCGCACGCACGCACGCCCGGCCGCGCACGCGTGCAATATGAACTGTCGCGACAGTCTGCGACAGTGCGCGGCAGTAGACCCCTCCGCCGAGGTCAGGCTCGCGCCTACCGCCAGCCCAACGGCCAGAAGCCTAACCAGGGGATTACCTGGGTGGCATGGTTCCTTCCCGGCGGAATCTGCGCCGCTACGCCGCCGGGAACAGCCGCGAATCCCGACAGAGTTTGTTGCGCTTGTCCGGTCCGGTTCCGCCCCCGCCCCGGAGGGTGGCCCGTGTGGCCAACGGGCCGCCGGGTGGCCCGGTCCTACGCCCGCGGCGGGAGGCCGCGACGTGGGCCGCCCTGGGCCGCGACGTGGCGAAGCGGCGGGAAGGGGGCGGCCATGAAGCGCCCCACCGATGCCGAGATCCGCCGGACGTACATGCACGGACCCGAGGGGGTCCGCCAGGCGGGGCACCGCGAGTACGTCGGTGGCCTGTGGGACGAGGTCGGCCGGCTCCAACTGGGCTTCCTCCGGGGCCGGGGCCTGCGGCGCGACCATCGGCTGCTCGATATTGGGTGCGGCGCGTTGCGCGGCGGGGTCCACCTGATCCGCTATCTCTACTGGGACAGGTACACAGGCGTGGACAAGGAGCCGGACCTGCTCCGCATCGGTGCCGAGCGGGAAGTTGGCCCGGCGATCATGGCGGCCAAGCGGCCGACGCTGCTGGCGTTGGCTGACTTCGAGTTCGACCGGCTCCCGGCGCGGCCGGACATGGCCTGGGCGCACTCGCTGTTTACGCACCTGCCGATGGAGCACATCCGTCGGTGCCTCGCCCACCTCCGGACGGCCATGCCCGGCGGCGTGCTGTACGCGACGTTCGGCGAGTGCGATGAGCCGACGGACAACCCGCCCGAGCCGCACGACCACCGGCTCTTCGAGTACACGCGCGCGGAGATGGTCGAGGCGGGGCGCGCCACCGGCTGGCGCGTCGAGCACCTCGGTAAGTGGGGACACCCGCGCGGCCACCGCATGCTGAAGGTCACGCCTGAAAGAGACACGTCAAGGAGGACACGATGAAGATCGAGATGCGACCCATCGGAGAGGTCAAGCCCTACGAGCAGAACCCGCGGCTCAACGACGACGCCGTCGAGGCCGTCGCCGAGAGCATCAAGCGCTTCGGCTTTCGCCAGCCGATCGTCGTCGATGGCGACGGCGTCATCGTCTGCGGGCACACTCGCTGGAAGGCGGCGCAGAAGCTCGGGCTGGAGAAGGCGCCGGTGCATGTCGCGCGGGACCTGACACCCGAGCAGATCCGGGCGTACCGCATCGCCGACAACAAGACGGCGGAGCTGGCTGAGTGGAACATGGAGCTGCTTCCCATCGAGCTGGCGGAGCTCCAGGAGTCCGGCATCGACTGGTCGCTGCTCGGCTTCGACCAGGACGAACTGGCCAAGCTGCTCGATCCCGGCGTGCAGGAGGGCCTGACCGATCCCGACGCCGTGCCCGAGCCGCCGGACGAGCCGGTGACGAAGCCGGGCGACCTGTGGGTGCTCGGTGACCACCGCTTGATGTGCGGCGACAGCTCCAGCGCCCAGGATGTGGACCGCCTGCTCGACGGGCAGCCCATCCACCTGGTCAACACCGACCCGCCGTACAACGTGAAGGTCGAGCCGCGCAGCAACAACGCGATCGCGGCTGGCATCACATCGTTTTCGCGGCGCGAGGACCTTCAGTGCGATCGGTCCAAGTCCGAGCGCGGCAAGAAGGATCGCGAGCGCCAGGCCCGGAAGTCAACCGCATCGCACCACCAGGGTTTCGACCTCGCGCGTCACCCGGAGAAGTCCAAGCCCACCGGCAAGATGCGAGCGAAGGACCGTCCGCTCGTCAACGACTTCGTGTCCGACGAGGAGTTCGAGCGTCTGCTGCTCGCGTGGTTCGGGAACATGGCCCGGGCGCTGGAGCCGGGGCGCGGCTTCTACATCTGGGGCGGGTACGCGAACTGCGCCAACTACCCGCCGGCGCTGAAAGCGTCGGGCCTCTACTTCTCGCAGGCGATCATCTGGGACAAGCAGCACCCGGTGCTCACGCGCAAGGACTTCATGGGCGCCCACGAGTGGTGCTTCTACGGCTGGAAGGAGGGCGCGGCGCACGTGTTCCTGGGGCCGAACAACGCGTCCGACCTCTGGCACGTCAAGAAGATCAACCCGAACGCAATGGTGCACCTGACGGAGAAGCCCGTCGAGCTGGCGGCGCGGGCGATGCAGTACTCGTCGCGCCCGGGCGAGCATGTGCTCGATCTGTTCGGCGGCAGCGGCTCGACGTTGATCGCCGCCGAGCAGACGGGGCGGAATGCGTTCCTGATGGAGATCGACCCGGCGTACTGCGATGTGATCGTCCAGCGCTGGGAGCAGTTCACGGGGCGGAAGGCGGAGCGGATCACAGACGCTGTCGCCGGAGAAACAGCCCCGGCGACGGCCGAGGCTGGAGAAGATGCATGAGGCGGGGCCTACTCGTACCCGAAGGCCTCGTCGGCCGGCCCCTTCTCGCGCAGGGCGTGGTACTCGGTCATGGCGTCCTCGAACGCCGCCTTGCCCGCTGCGGCGTGGGTGCGTCCGTGCATCGGGACGACAACGCCCCGCTCCTTGAGGAAGGCAAACGCGACCGCGGCCTGCGTCCACGGCGCGTCGGTGGCCCGACGGAGATCTTCCAGCACGAAGGTCCCGTTGGCCTCGTCAATGGCGTTGGCCACCGCCTCGAACACATCCTTGTCGCAGCGGTGCTCGTACGGCTCGCCGCGCTTGGGGACGACGGAGCGGACGAGCGCCCCGCCCTCATCAACGCGGAAGGTCTCCGTCCGCTCGTGCGGCGGCGGCTCGCGGCACGCCGCGACGGCGTGCTCGATCGCGTCCCACTCGTCCGTGGTGAGCATCTGGTCCTCGCGGGCGGCGAGCAGGGACTCGGCGGCCTCGAGGACGGCGCGGAGGCGATCCATGTCACGGGCAGCGCTCATGGTCCCTCCTTCCCGGCTCGTACACGGTGCCGCACATCTGGCACTCGACTCGCTCGTCGTCTTGCCAGACCAGGCGGTCCGCGTCGCGCTCGCCGCAGAGGGGGCATGTGTCCTCAGGGGCGACGAAGTTGTCGTTGGCGCTGGCGTCCATGCTCAGGCCCCCTTTGCGGCGGTGAAGAGTCCGCGATCGCGCTTGGCGAAGCGGGCGTCCTTCCCCTTCTTGGCGATCTCGCGGATGATGGCGGCGTAGAGCGTGGCCTCGGGCGTCTTGCCGCTCGTCTTCCACCCCGCGGCGATGGCTCGCTCGGCGATGGTCTTGGCGTTCAGCGGCTCGCCCGCGTCGGCGAGCACCTTCGCGGCCAGGTCGAGGCCGCTGACGCGCTTCGGCTTGCGCTCCTTCGGGGTCTTGGCGGACTTGGGCGCCTTGCCGGCCGTGGGCTTCGCGGGGTCGGTGCCCGCCGACTTGGCCTTGGCTGCCTGGGCCGCCTTGGTCCGCTGCGCGCCCTCGGCGCGGGCCGCGCTCTTGGACATCCGCGGCTTCTTCGGGGCGGGCTTGCGGGCTGCCTTCTTCGTCGTCTTCTTCGCGGTCTTCTTCGTTGCCATGCTGATTCTCCTTCTGCATGGTGGGAACAGAAACTCGCCCGCACGCTGCGGGCGCGTGGTTCAGCAACCGGCGACGCGCTCGATCTCGCTCAGCACGTCGTGGATCATCGAGTTGGTGGCGTTCGGCTCGCCGCGCTTCGTCGTCCCGCAGATGACCTTGGCGGCGTTGTACGCGACGGCGTAGCGCTCCTCGCGGGTGTCGTCGCGGGTGACCTCGATCTCGACGTCGTTGGCAATCACGACCGCGCCGATCTCGGTTCGGCGGATCTCGACATCCCCCTCAACGCCTTCGATCACGATCTGCTTGATGAACATGGTCGGGCTCCTTCCGCGCCGCGGCCTTCCCGCTGGCGTGGGGCACATGAGGGCCGGCATGTCCTCGGATTGCAAGGCCCTTCCGGAGGAATCTGCGCATGTGGGCGACCGCCTACATGGAGGGGGCGACATGTCCGAACAGGCGCCTAGTCGGCAGGCGGAGTCCAGGACAAGTCCCCGGCTGAACCCGGCGGCGATGCCGGTAGGCGACGCGGCTCGCATGCTCTCGCGCGCGGGCGGGCAGCGCGTTACCGAGGCCATGCTGAGCGCCGACATCGACGCCGGCGCGCCGACCAACCCGGATGGCACGATCAACCTCGTGCACTACGCCGCGTGGCTGGTAAAGGAGATGTCCAGCCGTGGCGATTGACCCGCGCAGCCTGCGACCCGGCGAGCTATGCCGCCTGCTGAACTCCACGCCGCTTAACGAAGTGATCAGCGAGCGGCAGCTGCACCGCCACCGCACGCGCGCTGGGTTCCGGATCGGCGACGACAAGACGGTTGACCTCGTTCGGTACGTCGCCTGGCTCGTTGTGGAGCGGCACGAGCGGCTCGCCCAGCCGGAGCCATCGACCATCGACGCCTACGAGGCGCACAAGGACCGGGCGCTTCGGCGGAACCTGATCCTGTCCCAATCCGCTCGCGACATCGGAGACCTGCCCGATGTCGTGGACCAAGTCAGAAAGGATGCGGCTGAGCGTGACTTCCGCTTTTTCTGCGAGGCCTACTTCCCCGCGACATTCCACCTGGCGTGGTCGCCCGACCATCTGAAGGTCGTCGGCAAGATCGAGCAGGCGGTGCTCGAGGGCGGGCTCTTCGCGATGGCCATGCCGCGCGGCAGTGGTAAGACCAGTCTGTGCGAGATCGCCTGCCTGTGGGCGCTTGTGTACGGCCACCGTGAGTTCGTGACGCTGATCGGGTCCGACGAAGAGCACGCGGCCCAGATGCTCGACTCGATCAAGGCCGAGCTGGAGAACAACGACCGCCTACTCGACGATTTCCCCGAGGCGTGCTTCCCGATCCATGCGCTGGAGGGCATCCACCAGCGAGCGGCGGGGCAGTTGTACCAGGGCGAGCAGACGCACATCGGGTGGACGGCGAAGGAGATCGTCCTCCCAACCATCCCCGACTCCCGCGCGAGCGGGGCCATCATCCGGGTGGCGGGGATCACCGGCCGCATCCGCGGCATGAAGCACAAGCGGCCGGACGGGCACAGCGTGCGCCCATCGCTCGTACTCATCGACGACCCGCAGACGGACGAGTCGGCGCGGTCGCCGTCACAGTGTGCCAACCGCGAGCGCATCCTCGCCGGCGCCATCCTTGGCCTCGCTGGACCGGGGAAGAAGATCGCCGGGCTCATGACACTGACCGTGGTCCGCCCCGACGACCTGGCCGATCGACTTCTTGATCGGGACAAGCACCCGCAGTGGCAGGGCGAGCGGACGAAGATGGTCTACTCGTTCCCGACCAACGAGAAGCTCTGGGCTGAGTACGCGCGCATCCGCGCCGAGGGTCTGCGCGCCGACGAGGGAATCGGGCGGGCGACCGAGTTCTACCGCCAGCACCGCGAGGCGATGGACGAGGGGGCGGCAGTTGCGTGGGCGCAGCGCTTCAACCACGACGAGCTGAGCGCTGTCCAGCACGCAATGAACCTCAAGCTCCAGAACGAGGCCGCGTTCTGGGCGGAGTACCAGAACGAGCCGCTGCCCGAGGCGACGGCCCTCGACGAAGACCTTCTCAGCACCGACCAGATCTGCGCCAAGCTCAACGGCCACCAGCGTGGCGAGGTGCCCATCGGGGCGTCGGCGCTGACCATGTTCATCGACGTGCAGGCCAGGTGCCTGTTCTGGCTCGTAGCCGCGTGGGAGGAGGACTTCACCGGCTACGTCATTGACTACGGCACGGAGCCCGATCAGAGAGCTGCCTACTTCACGCTGCGCGATGTGCGACGCACGCTCGGGGCGGCAGCGCCGCGGGCCGGGCTGGAGGGCGCGGTGTACGCCGGGCTGGAGCGGCTCACCGAGGCGACTCTCGGTCGCGAATGGCGGCGGGACGACGGGGCGATGGTCCGCATCGACCGCTGCCTGATCGATGCCAACTGGGGCCAGTCTTCCGACGTGGTCTACCAGTTCTGCCGCCAGAGCGCCTTCAGCGGCGTGCTCCTCCCGAGCCACGGGCGGTACGTCGGCGCGTCGAGCCTGCCGTTCAGCGAGTACAAGCGCAAGCGCGGCGACCGCGTGGGGCTGAACTGGCGCATCCCGGTCGTGACCGGCAAGCGCGCCGTGCGGCACGTCGTCTTCGACACGAACTACTGGAAGTCGTTCATCCAGGCCCGCCTGGCGGTGCCGATGGGCGACCCCGGCGCCCTCTCGCTCTTCGGCCACAAGCCCGAGCGGCACCAGCTCCTGGCCGAGCACCTGACGGCCGAGTACCGGGTCAAGACCCAGGGCCGCGGGCGAACCGTGGATGAGTGGAAGCTCCGCGCCCAGGCCATCGACAACCACTGGCTCGACTGCCTCGTGGGCTCGGCGGTGGCGGCGTCGATGCAGGGCGCGGTGCTGTTCGGGACCGACCAGAAGGCGCCGGCGTCACGGCCGCGCATTCGGTTGTCAGAGCTTCAGAAGGGGCGCCGCTGATGCCGCGCGTGAAGGAGACCATCCCGAATCGTGGAGGCGAGCCGCTCGGGCTGGTCTGCCGACACTGCGGCTGCGCCCACCACCGCGTCGTGTACCTCAAGCGCCTTCCCGGCGGTGTGCTACTGCGTCGGCGCGAGTGTCGCCACTGCGGTCGTCGCTTCTCGACGCGCGAGCAGGCGTCATGAACGAGGGCGCACGAGGTGTGCGCGCAGGTAGATAGCGCCGCTTTGCAGCCTGTTGCATTGGTTGCGTGCATGCATCACTGCCGTGCGCCTTGCATTCGATAGATCGAACGAAGTGGTGCAGAAGGGCCTTTCGCGCGATCAACGCATCGCACGTCGGTGTAAGTATGCAGTAGGCGATGCGCGACATGCCGCGCGACCGTGCAGATGTAGACCAGTGACGAGCGAGTGCGATGCCAGAAGAGCTGGAGCAGGCCATCAAGGACAACGCGGCGGGACCGGCGAGGGCCGCAGTGGACGGCCAGTCGGTCGAGCAGCACAGCCTGCGCGACCAGATCGAGGCCGACCGTTACCTGGCGAGCAAGGAGGCGGTCCGTCGCAAGGATCGTGGCCTGCGCCTGACCCGGCTGATTCCGCCGGGAACGGAGGGCGGCTGATGCTCGGGCTGTTTCGGACCAAGCCCACCGCCGAGAGGAGCATCGCCCCCGTCAAGGGCGGGCTGGTCCGCGGCGCGATCATGGCCCGCTTCGACTCTGCGGTCACGAACGACGCGAACCGCCGCCACTGGGCGAACGCCGATGGCCTCAGCGCCGACGCGGCCGCGAGCCCGGAGGTGCGGCGCATCCTCCGCAACCGCGCCCGCTACGAGGTCGCCAACAACTCATACGCCCGGGGCATCGTGCTCACGCTGGCCAACGACCTCGTCGGCACGGGGCCGAGGCTGCAGTTGCTCACCGACGACGACGCCGCCAACGAGCGGATCGAGCGGGAGTTCGCCCGCTGGGCCAAGGCCATCGGTCTGCCCGAGCGGCTCCGCACCATGCGGATGGCCCGGGCCGAGAGCGGCGAGGCGTTCACGATTCTCGCGAGCAACCCGGCCCTCCCCACGCCCGTGAAGCTCGACCTGCGGCTCATCGAGGCCGACCAGGTCACCACGCCCGACCTGTCCGTGCTGGACGCGGATGCGGTGGACGGCATCGTCTTCGACCCCTTCGGCAATCCCGAGGAGTACCACGTCCTGCGAGGCCATCCTGGTGACGCCCGGAGCGGCTCGCTCGTGGGATTCGGCCTCGAGTACGACCGCGTGCCCGCGCCGTCCGTCGTGCACTACTTCCGATCCGATCGTCCGGGCCAGAGCCGCGGCATCCCGGACATCACGCCGGCGCTGCCGTTGTTCGCGCAGTTGCGACGCTACACGCTGGCGGTGATCGGCGCCGCGGAGACGGCCGCGGACTTCGCGGGCATCCTCTACACGGATGCCCCCGCCAGCGGCGAGGCGGAGGCCGTCGAGCCGATGGACGCGATCGAGCTTGAGGCTCGCTCGCTTCTGACCATGCCCGGCGGCTGGAAGATGGCGCAGGTCCAGGCCGAGCAGCCGAGCACGACCTACGCCGAGTTCAAGCGCGAGATCCTGAGCGAGATCGCCCGCTGCCTGAACATGCCGTTCAACGTCGCGGCGGGTAACAGCTCCGGGTACAACTACGCCTCGGGTCGGCTGGACCACCAGACGTACTTCAAGAGCATCCGGGTCGAGCAGGAGCACCTCGCTTGTGTCGTGCTCGACCGCGTGCTGTCGTCGTGGCTGCGCGAGGCAGTTCTGGTGAGCGACCTGCTGCCGCTCCGGGTGCGCACGCTCGTGGCCGAAGGGGCGACGCTGCCTCACCAGTGGTTCTGGGACGGTCACGAGCACGTTGACCCGGCGAAGGAAGCCAGCGCCCAGGCGACGCGACTCACGTCGCACACGACGACGCTCGCCACCGAGTACGCCCGGCAGGGCCGGGACTGGGAATCCGAGCTGCGGCAGCGCGCCAAGGAAACGGCCCTCATGGCCGAGCTCGGGCTGACGGTCGAGCGGGCGACCCCCACGATCCCCATTGGCAAGGAGGCCGACGATGGCGAAGAGCGCTGAGCAACGCGTGCTTCAGCTGCGCGCCCCGGTCGAGGACTGGGAGAGCATCGAGGCCGCCACGGATGGCGGCGGGGATCGCCCCGCACTTCGGCGATTCAGCATGGTCGCCTACACGGGCGGCCCTATGTCGCTCGCGGCGTGGCCGCACCCGGTCGTGGTCGATCTGTCCGGCCTCCAGGTCAGCGCCCGCAGCCGACCCATCCTGAAGGACCACAACCCCTCGCTCATCGTCGGACACACCGACTCGGTGAGCGTGCAGGGCACGGGTCTGACGGTCGCCGGCGTGATCTCCGGGGCCGGCGCGGTGGCGCGCGAGATCGTCGAGAGCAGCCGCAACGGGTTCCCGTGGCAGGCGTCGCTCGGGGCGGTCGCCCAGCGCGTCGAGTTCGTGCCCAAGGGACGGAAGGCGCAGGCCAACGGGCGGGAGTTCGAGGGGCCGGTCCACATCGCCCGCAAGAGCGTGCTGGGCGAGATCAGCTTCGTCGCGATGGGCGCGGACGACAACACGACCGCCACGGTCGCCGCCTCGAAGTCCGGCGCCGTCAAGGAGGACGACATGGAGTTCACCGAATGGATCGAGGCCAAGGGCTTCGATGCTGAAAGCCTGAGCGATGCGCAGCGCACCAGCCTTCAGGCCATCTACAACGCCGAGCAGAAGGTGGGCAATGATCCACCCTCCGCGGCTCCCAACGATGCCAACCCGGTGGCCGAGTTGCGGGCGCAGTTCGCCGCCGAGACGAAGCGCGTCGCCGAGATCCGCCGCGTCTGTGCCGGCAAGCACCTCGATCTCGAGGCCAAGGCGATCGGCGAGGGCTGGGACACCACGCGGACCGAACTGGAGGTGCTCCGCGCCGAGCGTCCCGCGATCAGCGGCGTCCGCCGCGACGGGGAGCAGCCAACGGCCCGGGCACTGGAGGCGGCGCTCTGCCTGTCGGCTGGCATCGCCGAGGCCGATGTGGGCAAGTGGTACGACGACAAGGTGATGGAGGCGGTGCTGTCCAGCCGCCTGCGCGGCGCCGGGCTGCACACGCTCTTCAGCCTCGTGATCGAGGCGGGGGGCGGGCACCTGCGGCCGGGACGTGCCGACAACGAGTTCATCCGGGCCGCGTTCGAGGCGAGCGGTCGGCTCGTCCAGGCTGCCGGTGGGGGAGGCGGGTTCAGCACGATCAGTCTGCCCGGCATCCTCTCGAATGTCGCCAACAAGTCGATGCTCGCGGCGTACCAGGCGGTCGAGAGCGCCGTCGGGTCGTTCTGCGCCGACACCGATGTGGCCGACTTCAAGGAGGTCACGCGATACCGCCTCACCGGCAACGGCGTCTTCGAGAAGGTCGGCCCCGACGGCGAGCTCAAGCACGCCACGCTCAGCGAGCAGTCCTTCACGAACAAGGTCGAGACCTACGGCCGCATGTTCGCGCTGACGCGGCAGATGATCATCAACGACGACCTCGGGGCATTCCTCCAGATCCCCCGCATCATCGGGCGGATGAGCGCGCTGAAGCGCGAGGAGGCGGTCTTCGAGCTGCTCCTGTCGAACCCGTCGAGCTTCTTCAGCGCCGGCAATAAGAACTTCATCTCCGGCCTGGACACGGCGCTCTCGATCGACGCGCTGACCAAGGCCGAGCAGACCTTCATGGACCAGACGGACTCGGATGGTAAGCCGATCCTCCTGTCGCCGTCCGTGTTGCTCGTCCCGACGAGCCTCAAGGTCACGGCCCAGCAGCTCATGACCGAGACCCGGGTCAACGAGACGACGGACGCGAACAAGCCCAAACCCGCCAACAACCCGCACGCGGGTAAGTGGCGGCCGGTCGCGAGCCCGTACCTCAACGCCCAGGGAATCACCGGCGGCAGTGCCAAAGCCTGGTATCTGTTCTCGAACCCGGCGGACGTGGCCGCGATCGAGATCGCGTACCTCCGCGGTCGGCGCGTACCGGTCATCGAGAGCGGCGAGACGGACTTCAACACGCTCGGGATGCAGTGGCGCGGCTACTTCGACTTTGGCGTTGCGATGCAGGATCACCGGGCGGCGGTCAAGAGCAAGGGTGAGGCGTAATGCCACCGGCTGGCGGTGGTGAGATCGGGGGCGGCGAGCCCGGCCCCGGCGAGGAGCAAGGTATGACAGCGATCTTCAGGCACGAGGGCGACGCGATCGACTACACGCCGGGGGCCGACGTGGCCGCGGGCGACGTGGTCGTACAGGGCGAACTGGTCGGCGTCGCGCGGCTGGACATCAAGGCGGGGGCGCTGGGCGCGCTCGCCGTCACCGGCGTCTTCGACTTCCCCAAGGCCACCGGCGGCGGGACGGCGATCACCGCCGGCGCCCAGTTGTACTGGGACGACACCAACGACCTCGCCACGACCAGCGACGGGGCCGGGGCGAACAAAGCAATCGGCAAAGCGACACAGGCGGCGGCCGACGCGGACGCGACGGTGCGAGCCCGGATGTCGCAGTGATGGAACTGACCTCCACGAGGAGACACGCATGGGCGCACAGCTGATCAGGCTCGGGCTCCGCATCAACTACACGGCTCCGAGCGACATCGACTACGGCGACGTGGTCATCCAGGGCGACCTCGTCGGCATTGCCACCCGCGACATCAAGAGCGGCGAGGTCGGCCGTATCGCGCTGGCCGGGCTGTTCGGGATCGTCAAGGACACCGGCGTGAGCACCGGTATGACCGCCGGCACCAAGGTGTACTGGGACGCGACCGCGAAGTTCGCCACCGCCAGCGACGGCGGCGGACTGAACAAGCTCCTGGGCGTCTCGACCCGCGATGCGGACGATGGCGACCGCTTCGTCCGCGTGCTCATGGGCGGCGGAATCTCGACCGGGGTGCCGGTGTGATGGCCGACCTGCTCGAACAAGGCGCGGCCTTCCTCAACGACCGGCGTCACACGCACCTCACGCGGACGGTGACGTACCAGCGAGGGGCCGCCAGCGTGGACGTGGCCGCGACGGTCGGCCGCACGGTGTTCGAGCAGGCCGACGAGTCCGGGTTCATCCGCAAGGTCGAGTCCCGCGACTTCCTCGTGCGACGGACGGACTTGATCCTCGATGGGTCGGCGGTGTTGCCGAAGGCCGGCGACCGCGTCCGCGATGCCGATGGTTCGCAGACGCAGGTCTACGAGGTCATGGCCCCCGGCGGCGAGCCGCCGTTCCGGTTCAGCGACCCGTACCGCAAGGTGCTCCGCATCCACACCAAGCATGTCGCCACGGAGGGCACATGAGCACGCTGGTTGCCATCGCCGACGCCCTCACGGCAAGCCTGAACGCGGGCTCGTTTGGGACGCCCTTCACCGCCGAGCGGCTCTACCAGCCCGCCTTCGAGCTGGCGGACCTCGCCGACCTGAAGGTCAGCGTCGTCCCCAAGGGTGTGGCCATCGCCACCGCCTCGCGCGACGGGTCGTATTTCGACTGCGCGGTGGACATCGGCATCCAGAAGAAGATCGCCGACGACGCGGAGATAGACGGCCTGGTGGACCTCGCCGAAGAGATCGCCGACCACCTGCGCATGAAGCGGCTGGACGGGCTGCCCGAGGCCGTTTGGCTCTCCATCGAGCACGAGCCGGTCGTCGCGGCCGAGCATCTGGAGCAGCAGCGGGCGCTGACCAGCATCCTCACCGTCACCTACAGGGTCCGGAGGTAGGCGATGGCCAACAACATCTACGCCAAGAGCTTCGTGTTCACCGGCGAGGGCTACCTCTCGGTCGAGGCCGCACCAACCGTGCTGACGGTGACGCTGGTCGCGTCCACGAAGAACTCCGGCAACATCCAGTTCCGCGTCAGCGGCGGCCCCGATGTGAACTTCCCGCCGGGCGGAATGGTGACGCTCCGCAGCGTGAACATCTCGCAGCTCGAGGTCAAGGGCAACCTGGGTCACCACCTCGCGATCGTCGGGGGGTCGTGGTGATGTGGGCGTCGAGGAGGTAGGAGGCAGCGATGGCGATTCGGCTGGGCATGGAAGCCAAGGTCTACCGGAACACGGCGACGTGGGAGACGCCCACGTGGGTCGAGATCACCAACGTCCG
>Ga0226835_1000950_pt1 | contig 20405 bp, 14 predicted proteins | sample LAC_MetaG_1_FD_163627 | JGI IMG/M metagenome (GOLD analysis project Ga0226835, IMG submission 163627) | Anaerobic ammonium oxidizing microbial communities from anammox membrane bioreactor (MBR) in UC Berkley, California, United States -... | ecosystem: Engineered > Bioreactor > Anaerobic >...
TCGCTCGCCGCCACCGCTTCCGTCATCTGGATCTTGATCGCCATGTAGCCCGCCACGTGCCAGAGCGGGTCGAGCGCGATGTCGCGGTGCGCCAGGCCGATGCGCCGGACGCTGTTGGCGTAATCGTCGTCGAAATTGGAATCGAACAGCGCCGCCCAGTGCGCCTTCTGCTTCACCTTGAGGCGGGAGATCGCGGGCGAATTGATGTGCCGCGTGATCCGCGCCTCGTGGACCCGTTCGTAGAAGCGCTCCACGATCGAGTCCGTCTGCGGCCCGATGGTTGCCCACAGCAGACGGGCATGCGCGCGCGTCGCGTCGTCGATTTCAAGAAACTGCAGCAGTTTATTCAGCACTCGAGCCCCCGCCGAACATTGCGGCTGCCGGAAACCTCAACGTCGTTGTCAGGCGCAGCGCACGGTTTTCAGGAATTTTCCGACCTCGCCCTTGAGGCGGTCGCTTTCCGTCGCCAGTGAATTGGCCGAACCTAGGACGTGCGTGGAGGCGGAGCCGATCTCGGCGGCCTGCGAATTCACGCCGTCGATATTGGCCGACACGCGCGAGGTGCCGTCGGCGGTGTGCTGCACGTTGCGGGCGATTTCCTGGGTGGCCGAAGCCTGCTCCTCGACGGCGGCGGCGATGGCGGTCGAGGTCTCGAAAATGCGCTGGATGGTCGCGCCGATCTCGTTGATCGCGCTCACGGATTCCTGGGTCGCGGCCTGCATGTTGGAAATCTGCTCGCTGATCTCCCCGGTCGCGCGGGCCGTCTGGCTGGCCAGCGCTTTGACCTCGGAGGCGACGACCGCAAAGCCGCGGCCGGCTTCGCCGGCGCGGGCCGCCTCGATCGTGGCATTGAGGGCGAGCAGGTTGGTCTGGCCGGCAATGTCGGTGATCAGCTTGATCACGTCGCCGATCTTCTGGGCTGCTTTCGAGAGGTCGCCGATCAGTTCATCGGTGCGCTTGGCCTGCGCGACGGCGTCGTTGGTGATGCGGTTCGATTCATGGATGCGCGCGCCGATCTCGGCGATGGAGGAATTGAGCTCCTCGGTCGCGACCGCGACCGACTGGATATTGGAGGAGGCTTCGCGCGAGGCGTCGGCGACGACGTTGGTGAGTTGCTGCGTCGTGTCGGCGGTCTGGCTGAGCGTGCCCGCGGCGGTCTTCAGCTCGGCGGCCGACGACGACACCGCCTCCACGATGCCGCCGACGCTGTCCTCGAACGAGGCGGCGAGCTTGGCGAGCGTCTCGCGCTTGTCGCGCACGCCCGCGTCCAGATAGACCGAGATCGCGAGATCCATGTCGAGCAGGGCGGCCTTGAGAATGGCCGAGATCATCTGCGCCTTCTTTGTCTGCGCGGCGCCCGACCACCCGCCGGACGTGCGGCAGACGATGGCTTCCAGCAGGCCGCCCAGGATGTAGCTGTAGCCGCCGATATACCAGCACGGCTCCAGACCGAGACGGTTGTGCGCTTCGCCGATCCGCGTGACCGACGTCATGTAGGTGTTGTCGAACGTGCCCGAGACGATGGTGGACCAGTGCCGCAGTTGCATCTCCCGCGCATGGCGCATGTGCTGCTCGCTGCCGAAAAACTTCGCCACGTCGGGGCATTGCGCGATGTGGCCGTAGAAGTTGTCGAGGATTCCCGGCAGTTCGCGAAGGACCAGCGGCTTGAGTTCCCGGAGCGTGGCCGACGTGGCGCCGTCGATCCTGCAGAACTGGACCCGGCTCGCGATGGACGTGTCCTGCGATCCGGGGGAGGCGGGTTCCATGAAGAGGCTCCGGATATTAAGCTTCGGGAATAGAAATCATTGAACGCGATATATAATCGTAAAACGTGATGGTTAATCGAGTATAAACGTGCGCGCGGCCATATTCAGACCGGTACGCAATCGTTAGGCGGGCACACGGGAGTTGTTGTCGCATCTGGGGCATTGCGACCGGCAAAGTCCCTCTTGATAATCTGCGGCGATGCGCTAATTCGCAACAGTCCGACCGATCGCTGGGCGTACCTGCAATGATGCAAATGTCCCAGGCTGCACATTCGAATCCCGATTTATTCTCCGTGGGCGCGGAGTACGCTTTCGGCTCAGATGAACGACATCACGCAATTCACGGGGAACATCGGCACGGAGCTGTTGCGGACCTTCGTCACGCTCGTGGATACGCGCAGTTTCACGAAAACCGCCGCAAGGCTCGGCGTCTCGCAGCCCACCGTCAGCGGCCACATCAAGCGCCTGCAGGATCATCTCCAGATCGATCTGTTCGACCGCAGCGTGCCGGGCGTGCGCCTCACGCAGCAGGGCGAGATTGTGGCGAGCTATGCGCGGCAGATCCTGTCCGTGCACGACGAATTGTTCGACCGCATCGAGCGCGGCAAGGCGGAGACGTTGCGCATCCGGATCGGCGTTCCCTACGAATTGCGCTGCTCGTCGATCGTGCCGGCGCTGGCGGCTTCCCGGGCGGAAGACCCGGAGCTGCATTTCGACATTCATCGCGACATTTCGGACAACCTGCTGCGCCAGCTCCATCAGGGCAATCTCGATGTCTGCATCGCGGTGACCGCGTTCGAGCCGGAGATGAAGACGGTCAGCCACTGGCGCGAGCCGATGTACTGGGTGAACTCGCGGCAGTTTCCGTTGACGGCGACGAGCCCGCTTCCGGTCATCGCGCATGCGGCCGGATCGGTTTCGCGTGAAATCATGGTGTCGGCTTTGCGCGACGCCGGGATCGATTTCCGCGTCGTGCTGAGCGCGGAGCATGTGAGCGGAATCGTCGCAGCCATCGAGGAGGGGCTCGGCTATTCCGTGCTCAAGAAGTCGCAGATCGGCGGCGACCTCTGCGAGGTACCGGCCAATATCGGCCTGCCGCCGCTACGCGAGGCGCATTGGGGCGTCTATCTCGCCAACAACAGCCCGGCGGCCGACATGGACGGCCTGGCGAAAGCGCTGGGGCAGATCGTGATGCGCAACAGCCCGCGCAGGCGTTGAGCGGAACGCGGTCGCCGGGATCGGATTCAGCGTCCTGCCGACAAGGCTCGCAACCGGCTGGTAGCGATATAGAGTGACAGCGCGGTCGCGTTCGAGACATTGAGGCTCTTGATTTCGCCGGGCAGGTCGAGCCGCGCGAGATTGTCGCAGGTCTGCCGGGTGAGCTGGCGCAGGCCCTTGCCCTCGGCGCCGAGCACGAGCGCAAGCGGCGCGGCCAGCGGCAGCGCCTCGAGCGGGTGCTCCGCCTCGCTGTCGAGCCCCACGGTGAGGAAGCCGCGCTCCTTGAGCGCCGCAAGGCCGCGCGCGAGGTTCTGCACCGTCACGACGGGCACGTATTCGAGCGCCCCGGACGCCGCCTTCGCCAGCGCCCCGGTCGCTTCCGGCGAATGGCGCGCGGTGGTCACGATCGCCCTGACTGCGAACGCCGCCGCGCTGCGCAGGATCGCGCCGACATTGTGCGGGTCGGTGATCTGGTCGAGCACGAGCACGATGCCGTCGCCGGGCAGTTCGGCGATGTCGGGCGCGGCGAGCGGGTCGGCTTCCGCCAGCAGGCCGTTATGGACGGCATCGGCGGACAGCCGGCGGGCGATCTCGTCGGGACGCGCGGTCTCGTAACGGGGCAGGGCGAGGCCTTCCTCGGCGAGGCGGCGCGCGGCGTTCTCGGTCAGGAACAGCCTGCGGATCTGTCGCCGCGGATTTTCCAGCGCGGCCTTCACGCTGTGCCAGCCGTAGAGGATGATAGCGTCGTCGCCGGCAGCGGTGAAAGCGCGCCCGCCGGTCGCGGCGTGCGCATGGCTGTGTGTATGGCCGTGCGGCTTTCCCCGGCCGCCGGCATGGGGCGGCCGCGGCCGGCGATGCTGTCGGCCCGCCGCCTGCGTGCGACCGTCCCGCGGCTTGCCGAATTTCGTTCCGTCGCGCTTTGGCATGACCGGTTTCATCTCACGGGCGGACGGGGTTGGCAATTTGCCGACCGGCCGCGAATCCGCTCGATTTCCGATTGACTTGGCCGGCCATGGCCCCGATAAACCCGACCCGTTCCGGTGCCCGGTTTTACTTCTGTATTAATATATTAAGAAGTGTCCGGGCCTATGAAGGCCGGATCCCGGAGGGGTGCCCGAGTGGCTAAAGGGGACGGACTGTAAATCCGTTGGCTACGCCTACGTTGGTTCGAATCCAACCCCCTCCACCAGCCTTTGCCTGCTTCGCAAGCGTCGGCTCGACAAGCCGGCCGGAGCCGGCAAGGCAAGCGGAGGCCGCCGCGCCGAAGTTGCGCAGCAACGCAGGCGGGCTAAGTTTTCCGGATGCGGGTGTAGCTCAATGGTAGAGCAACAGCCTTCCAAGCTGATGACGAGGGTTCGATTCCCTTCACCCGCTCCATCCTTCCGCCCGCCGACACCTGCCGCCGCCGAGGGCTTTGCGACGAATGACGGCAAGAAGACGCGTGACGGCGGGCCCCGACATCCATATAAAGGCGCGCCGATAGGAGTGTAGCTCAACTGGCTAGAGCACCGGTCTCCAAAACCGGGGGTTGGGGGTTCGAGTCCCTCCACTCCTGCCAGCGGCATCCCTGCCATCCCCCATCCGACCCCGCGCTTGCTTTTCCGGTCCCGAAGCGATAGTTAGTCGCCACGCGCCAGCGGCCCGGCAACGGACTTCCGCGGTGCCACAGAACCCCAAAAAACGGGCGTCCTTGTCAGTCTGGTCCTGATCGCAGGGACAGGCGCGCCGGACCCATGTTTTTCGGGCCCATGTCTTCAACTTGCTTCAAGCAGCGCCGGAAGATCGATGGCCAAATTCAGCCCATTCAAGTTCCTGCAGGAAGTCCGCTCGGAAACCGAGAAGGTGACCTGGCCCACCCGGCGCGAGACCGCGGTCACGACCATCATGGTCTTCATCATGGTGGCGGTGGCGTCGGTGTTCTTTCTGGTCGCCGACCAGATCATCCGCTTTGCCGTGACCTTCGTCCTCGGGATCGGAAGCTGAGGCGGCATGACCATGGCCAAACGCTGGTACATCGTCCACGCTTATTCGAACTTCGAGAAGAAGGTCGCCGAGAGCATTCGCGAGCAGGCCAAGCAGCGCGGCCTCGAGGACAAGTTCGAGGAAGTGCTGGTGCCGACCGAGAAGGTCACCGAGGTGCGCCGCGGCCGCAAGGTCGATGCCGAGCGCAAGTTTTTCCCGGGCTATGTGCTCGTCAAGTGCGAGCTGACCGACGAGGTCTATCACCTCATCAAGAACACGCCCAAGGTCACCGGCTTCCTCGGCGCCGACAACAAGCCGATGCCGATCTCCGAGGCCGAAGCCGGACGCATCCTGCACCAGGTGCAGGAGGGCATCGAGCGGCCCAAGCCCTCGATCACGTTCGAGGTCGGCGAGCAGGTGCGTGTGTCGGACGGGCCGTTCGCCTCGTTCAACGGCGTGGTCGAGGAAGTCGACGACGCGCGCTCGCGCGTGAAGGTCGCGGTGTCGATCTTCGGCCGCGCGACCCCGGTCGAGTTGGAATTCGGGCAGGTGGAGAAGCTTTAACGTCTTTTTCCTCTCCCCGCTTGCGGGGAGAGGTCGCCATCCGAGCGATAGCGAGGATGGCGGGTGAGGGGGACTTTCAGCGAGCCCGGGTTTTCGGCTACATGTCCCTCGTCCCGATCCTCTCCCCGCAAGCGGGAAGAGGGAAAAGAACCGTGGAAGGTGAAGGCGGTTCGCCAGACCGCCGGGATCCGCACCACGGACCCTGAAACCGGCCGGCAACGGCCAACAGGAGTGTATCAATGGCGAAGAAAATCACCGGCTATGTGAAATTGCAGGTGCCGGCCGGGGCGGCCAATCCGTCGCCGCCGATCGGCCCCGCGCTCGGCCAGCGCGGTCTCAACATCATGGAATTCTGCAAGGCGTTCAACGCCGCCACCCAGAAGCTCGAAAAGAACATGCCGATCCCGGTCACGATCACCGTGTACCAGGACCGTTCCTTCACCTTCGAGATGAAGCAGGCGCCCGTGTCCTATTTCATCAAGAAGGCCGCCAAGCTCGAAAGCGGATCGAAGGCGCCGGGCCGCGACAAGGCCGGCAAGATCACCATGGCGCAGGTCAAGGAGATCGCCGAGCAGAAGATGAAGGACCTCAACTGCGATACGCTCGAGGCGGCCATGAAGATGGTCGAAGGCTCCGCCCGCTCGATGGGCATCGACGTGGTGGGAGGCTGACCATGGCACAGCACGGCAAGCGTTATCGCAAGGCGCGCGAAGGCGTCGACCGCGACAGGTTCTACACGATCGAGGAAGCGGTGAAGCTCGTGAAGGAGCGCGCCAGGGCCAAGTTCGACGAGACCATCGAAGTGGCGATGAATCTCGGCGTCGATCCGCGCCACGCCGATCAGATGGTGCGCGGCGTCGTCAATCTGCCGAACGGCTCCGGCCGCTCGCAGCGCGTGGGCGTGTTCGCCCGCGGCGCCAAGGCCGAGGAGGCCAAGGCCGCCGGCGCCGACGTGGTCGGCGCGGAGGACCTGGTCGAGAAGGTCAATAGCGGCCAGATCGACTTCGATCGCTGCATCGCCACCCCCGACATGATGCCGCTGGTCGGCCGTCTCGGTAAGGTGCTCGGCCCCCGCGGCATGATGCCGAACCCCAAGGTCGGCACCGTGACGATGGACATCGCCAACGCCGTGAAGGGCGCCAAGGGCGGGTCGGTCGAGTTCCGCGTCGAGAAGGCCGGCATCGTGCAGGCCGGCGTCGGCAAGGCCTCGTTCACCGAAGCCGCGCTGGTGCAGAACATCAAGGCGTTCGCCGACGCGGTCGCCAAGGCCAAGCCCACCGGCGCCAAGGGCCAGTTCGTGGAGAAGGTCTCGGTCTCCTCGACGATGGGACCGGGCCTGAAGATCGAGCCGGGCAGCCTGTTCGGCGGCCAGTGACAAGACCGCAGGTTCAATGAACGAAGGCCGGGCGCGAGCCCGGCCTTTTCATCATGCGCGCCGTGTCGCGCGCGTGGCCGGCCGCAGCGGCGCGCGGCTGAGCTCGTTGCCGGCCGCGATCGCCTTCGTCAGAAGCCGCATAAGCTCCTTCGCTTCGCCTGCGGTGAGCCCGCCCAGCATCGCCCGTTGGGCGGCGACCACCGCGGGCTCGATCGCGCGCAACGTGCGCCGTCCCGCGGCCGTGATCTGCAAGGCATGCGCGCGCCGGTCGCGGCGGCACGGCTGGCGCACCAGCAGGCCCTTCTGCACCAGCCGGTCGACGACGCCGGTGATCGTCGTGCGGTCGTAGGCGATCGTGCCGGCGAGCGTCGCCTGGTCGATCCCCGGATGGGCGGCGACCGCGGTGAGGGCGGCATATTGCACGGGCGTGAGGTCGTAGCCGGCGCTCTCGATCTCGGCATGGAAGACCGCGACCGCGATCTGCTGAAACCGCCGCGCCAGATGGCCCGGCTTGTCTGCAAGGGTCTTCACCGGATCCTCCCGGATGGCGATTTGACACGTATACTGATAGTCAGCATACTTATCAAATATTTCATGCCGTCCGGCGGGCGCATGCGTCCGCGAAGGAGGGAGGGGAGGTCACGTGCAGTTCCACCTGAACGGCTTTCAGCCCGGCGATCCCGAAATCGCCGATCCCGCCGAGCGCATTCCCGCGCCGGGAGCGGACGGCGCGCTGCCCGCCGAAGTCGACGTGCTGATCGTCGGCTGCGGGCCGGCCGGGCTGACGCTGGCGGCGCAACTGAGCGCCTTTGCCGACATCAGGACCTGCATCGTCGAGCAGAAATCGGGCCCGCTGCTGCGCGGCCAGGCCGACGGCATCGCGTGCCGGACGGTGGAGATGTTCGAGGCCTTCGGCTTCAGCGAGCGCGTGCTCAAGGAAGCCTGCTGGATCAACGAGACGACCTTCTGGAAACCGGACGAGAAGAACCCGCAGAATATCGCGCGCAGCGGCCGCGTGCAGGACGTCGAGGACGGCCTGTCGGAGTTCCCGCACGTGGTGCTCAACCAGGCGCGGGTGCACGATTTCTATCTCGACGTGATGCGCCGCTCGCCCGCGAAGCTGAAGCCCTATTACAACCGGCGTCTGGTCGATCTGCAGGTCGCCGCGGAGACCGCCGGCGGCAATGCCGATCCCTGTCGCGTCACCGCGCGGCTCGAGCCGGCCGAGCCGGTGCAGGGCGGCCGGCCCGAAACGGTGAAGGCGCGCTACGTGGTCGGCTGCGACGGCGCGCGCAGCGCGGTGCGCAAATCGATCGGGCGCGCCTTGCACGGCGATTCCGCCAATCATGCCTGGGGCGTGATGGACGTGCTGGCGGTGACCGATTTTCCCGACGTGCGGTTCAAGACGCTGGTCCAGTCGGCGAACGAAGGCAGCAGCATCATCATTCCGCGCGAAGGCGGCTATCTGTTCCGTCTCTATATCGAGCTCGACAAGCTCGCCGCCGGCGAGCGCGTCGCAAACCGCAGCATCACCTCCGACCACCTGATCGCGGCGGCGCAGCGCATCTTCCGGCCCTATACGTTCGACGTGAAAGAGGTCGCCTGGTGGTCGGTGTACGAGATCGGCCAGCGCCTGTGCGACAAGTTCGACGACGTTCCGGACGCGCAGGCCGGAACGCGCCTGCCGTGCGTCTTCATCGCGGGCGATGCCTGCCACACCCACAGCCCGAAGGCCGGGCAGGGCATGAACGTCTCCATGCAGGACGGGTTCAATCTCGGCTGGAAGCTCGCCTCCGTGCTGCGCGGGCGTTGCGCGCCGCATCTGTTGCATTCCTATTCGGCGGAGCGGCAGGCCATCGCCAGGGAACTGATCGATTTCGACCGCGAATGGGCGGCGCTGCTCGCCTCCAGCCACGGCTTCGATGCGGCCAGGACGCAGCAATATTTCGTGCAGCACGGCCGCTACACCGCAGGCACGGCCGCGCACTATCGGCCCTCGCTTCTCACCGGCGACGCGGCGCACCAGCATCTCGCCAAGGGCCTGACGATCGGGATGCGGTTTCATTCCGCGCCGGTCGTGCGCGTTACCGACGCCAAGCCCCTCCATCTCGGTCATGTCGTCAAGGCCGACGGCCGCTGGCGTCTTTTCGCCTTTGCCGGCGCGGGAGATCCGGCCGCGCCTGATTCCGGCCTTCGCGCGCTGTGCGGCTTTTTGTCGGAAGCCCCGCAGTCGCCGGTGCGCAGATACACCCGCCCGGACGAGGACATCGACGCGGTGATCGACGTGCGCGCGGTTTTCCAGCAGCATCATCGCGAGATCGTCCTCGAGGCCATGCCGACCTTCCTGTTGCCGCAGAAGGGACGGTTCAGGCTGCGCGACTACGAGAAGATGTTCTGCGCCGACAGGAAGAGCGGCCGGGACATATTCGAGATGCGCGGCATCGACCGCGAGCGCGGCTGCATGGTCATCGTGCGGCCGGATCAGTTCGTGGCCCATGTGCTGCCGCTCGACGCGCATGCGCAACTCGCCGCCTTCTTCGATGGGTTCATGACGCAGGCCGGCTGATCGGACCGTTAGCGTCCGTCCATGCAGGAAAGAAGCCGGGCCGGTCGCCGGGCTTTTTCGCTTTCGCGTCGTTGCAGGCGGCCGCGTGCCGCTTAATCGTCTGCGGCCGTGATTGCGCTGTGATCGGGATTTCCGTTGCAGTGTTCGCCAAAATCTTGGCGTCTCTTTCCATCTTGTCGAAATCGACGATCGGGGCGGCATCTTCCTCGGCGTAATAGCCCTGCAGCCGCATCCAAGGTGGACCTGGGCGACACCGGCGTTGATTTCCGCATTCCGCTCGTATTCGGAGCCGGGGCAACCACCCAGCGCGCGACATAGGACGACTCGTTCTGGGTGACGCGGGTCGGTCTTACCTATCGCTTCGGAGGCTGAGGATCGCCGCTACCCGGGCGGCGGGCGCGGGGGAAGCCGGCCGCGCGCCCCGCGCAAAGACTTGAGCCCGAACCGATTTCGGCCTATATAGCGGCTCGAAATCCGGGTCCGAGCACCCCGGATCAGAGGAATAGACAACAATTTCAAAGGTTTCCGGCCCGCAACGGCCGGGAAAGCGGAGGGTCGTTTGCCCTCCTTTAGTCCTGTCCAAGACTGCAGGCGCCGGTTCGCCGGCTTAATCGCCCCCACGGGGCGGCCCGCACAGACGGGTAAGAAACGGGTTTCGGACCGATCCTGCACGGGAGCGGTCCCGGCCGGTTCGAACCTTTCAAAGCTCGGTTGCAGCGAGAGCCGCATCCGGGGGGCAGGGATGAAACGTCGTCCGCGTACGCCCCTCGCATTTGCGTCGAGCCCGCGGGCGGCACTTGCAACCGGCGGCCCTCCGTAATGGACGGTCCGCCAAACCGGAGAGAGCTTGTGGATCGAGCGGAAAAGCAGGAGTCGATCGAGGCGCTGAAGGGGGTCTTCCAGGCCGCCGCGGTGGTCGTCGTCGCTCACTATTCCGGCCTCAGCGTCGCCCAGATGCAGACTCTGCGCAGGCAGATGAAGCAGGCGGGCGCGCAGGTGAAGGTCGCGAAAAACCGTCTCGCCAAGATCGCTCTTGAAGGCGCCGACGTTGCCTCCATCGCGTCGCTCCTGAAGGGACCGACGCTGATCGCCTATTCCGGCGATCCGGTAGCAGCGCCGAAGGTCGCCGTCGATTTCGCCAAGGCCAACGAGCAGTTTGTGATCCTTGGCGGCGCGATGGGAAAGACCGCCCTGAACCTCGACGGCGTGAAGCAGCTCGCTTCGCTGCCCTCGCTCGATGAAATGCGCGCCAAGCTCATCGGCCTCATCCAGGCCCCGGCGACCAAGATCGCGCAGCTCACGAACGCCCCGGCCGCAAAGGTCGCGCGCGTGGTCCAGGCCTATGCCTCAAAGGGCGCGGCGGCGTGACGCCGAGCGCAAACTCAGTTGGTTCGAACCGATAGGAACTGAAAATGGCTGACTTGCAGAAAATCGTCGACGAATTGTCGGGCCTGACCGTCCTCGAGGCGGCCGATCTCGCCAAGATGCTGGAAGAGAAGTGGGGCGTCTCCGCCGCGGCTGCGGTCGCGGTTGCGGCCGGCCCGGCCGGTGCCGCCGGCGGCGCTGCTGCCGAAGAGAAGACCGAGTTCACGGTCGTGCTCGCTTCGGCCGGCGACAAGAAGATCGAAGTGATCAAGGAAGTGCGTGCGCTCACCGGTCTCGGCCTGAAGGAGGCCAAGGACCTGGTCGAGGGCGCGCCCAAGACCGTCAAGGAAGGTGCCGGCAAGGACGAGGCCGAGAAGATCAAGGCCACCCTTGAGAAGGTCGGCGCAAAGGTTGAGCTGAAGTAAGCGCACCAGCGCTTGCTTCAGCGACCCCCCGGACAAGCGAGGCGAAGCCGAGCGCGATCCGGGGATCGCGGCAAAATCCAGGAGTTTCCGGCCGCCTCTCGCGAAAGCGGCCGGAAACACCCAAATAAACGTGGATGACCGGAGCCCGGGCGTTCACGAGCAGTTGACGGACTGAGATGCGGCGGTTCGGGCAGGGCCCGAATCATTTATGGAGATGAGGCACCCCCGACGCCTGTCCTGATGGTCGCGATTGATGGCGGCCTTTCGGAGAGTCGTCCCGGCTGTCCCAACGACAGGCGAGAGAAGGACGAAAATGGCGCAGACGTTTATCGGTCGCAAGCGCGTTAGGAAGTTTTTCGGAAAAATCCAGGAAGTCGCGGAGATGCCGAACCTCATCGAGGTTCAGAAGGCCTCCTACGACCAGTTCCTGCTGATCACCCCGCCGCCCGGCGGGCGCCCCGACGAGGGGCTGCAGGCCGTCTTCAAGTCGGTCTTTCCGATCTCCGACTTCGCCAACACCTCGATGCTCGAGTTCGTGCGCTACGAGTTCGAGCCGCCGAAATACGACGTCGACGAATGCCGCCAGCGCGGCATGACCTTCGCAGCGCCGCTGAAGGTGACGTTGCGGCTGATCGTGTTCGATGTCGACGAGGAGACCGGCGCCCGCTCCGTCAAGGACATCAAGGAGCAGGACGTCTATATGGGCGACATCCCGCTCATGACCAACAACGGCACGTTCATCGTGAACGGCACCGAGCGGGTCATCGTCTCGCAGATGCACCGTTCGCCCGGCGTGTTCTTCGATCACGACAAGGGCAAGACGCACTCCTCCGGCAAGCTCCTGTTCGCCGCCCGCATCATTCCCTATCGCGGTTCCTGGCTCGACATCGAATTCGACGCCAAGGACATCGTGCACGCGCGCATCGACCGTCGCCGCAAGATTCCGGTGACCTCGCTGATGTACGCGCTCGGCATGGACGGCGAGGAAATCCTCTCCACCTTCTACCGCAAGATCGCCTGCAAGCGCACCAAGGACGGCTGGCGCGTGCCCTTCGATGCCAACCGCATGAAGGGCTACAAGGCGGTCAACGATCTCGTCGATGCCGATACCGGCAAGGTCGTGGTCGACGCCGGCACCAAGATCACCGTGCGCCAGGCCCGCCAGCTCGCCGAAAAGGGGCTGAAGGCGCTGCGCATGTCGGACGAGGACCTGCTCGGCAATTATGTCGGCGAGGATCTCGTCAATCCGCAGACCGGCGAAATCTATGTCGAGGCCGGCGAGGAGATCACCGACAAGACGCTCAAGGTGGTCAACGACGAGGGGCTCAAGGAGCTGCCGATCCTCGACATCGACCACATCAATGTCGGCGCCTATATCCGCAACACGCTCTCCGTCGACAAGAACATGACGCGCGAGGACGCGCTGTTCGACATCTACCGCGTCATGCGCCCGGGCGAGCCGCCCACGCTCGACACCGCGCAGGCCATGTTCCAGTCCCTGTTCTTCGATCCGGAGCGCTACGACCTGTCCGCGGTCGGCCGCGTGAAGATGAACATGCGCCTCGACCTCGACGCGCCGGACACGATGCGCGTGCTGCGCAAGGAGGACATCCTCGCGGTCATCCGCACGCTGGTCGACCTGCGCGACGGCAAGGGCGAGATCGACGACATCGACCATCTCGGCAACCGCCGGGTGCGCTCGGTCGGCGAACTGATGGAGAACCAGTACCGCATCGGCCTTCTGCGCATGGAGCGCGCGATCAAGGAGCGCATGTCGAGCGTCGATATCGACACCGTCATGCCGCAGGACCTGATCAACGCCAAGCCGGCGGCCGCCGCGGTGCGCGAGTTCTTCGGCTCCTCGCAGCTCTCCCAGTTCATGGACCAGACCAACCCGCTCTCCGAGATCACGCACAAGCGGCGTCTCTCGGCGCTCGGGCCGGGCGGTCTCACCCGCGAGCGCGCCGGCTTCGAGGTGCGCGACGTGCACCCGACGCATTACGGGCGCATCTGCCCGATCGAGACTCCGGAAGGTCCGAACATCGGCCTGATCAACTCGCTCGCGACCTATGCGCGGGTGAACAAGTACGGCTTCGTGGAGACGCCCTATCGCAAGGTCAAGGACGGCCGCGTCACCGACGAGGTGATCTATCTCTCGGCGATGGAGGAGAGCCGCTACACGGTGGCGCAGGCCAATGCGCCGATCGACGCCAAGGGCCGCTTCACGGAAGACTTCATCGTCTGCCGTCATGCCGGCGACGTCCTGCCGGTGCCGCGCGAGAAGGTCGACTACATGGACGTCTCGCCGAAGCAGCTCGTTTCGGTGGCCGCGGCGCTGATCCCGTTCCTCGAGAACGACGACGCCAACCGCGCGCTGATGGGCTCCAACATGCAGCGCCAGGCGGTGCCGCTGGTGCGCGCCGAGGCGCCGTTCGTGGGCACCGGCATGGAGGGCGTGGTCGCCCGCGATTCCGGGGCCGCGATCGGTGCGCGGCGCGCCGGCGTGATCGACCAGATCGACGCCACCCGTATCGTCATCCGCGCGACGGAAGAGACCGACCCGACCAAGCCCGGCGTCGACATCTACCGTCTGATGAAGTTCCAGCGCTCCAACCAGAACACCTGCATCAACCAGCGTCCGCTGGTGAAGGTGGGCGATTACGTCAAGAAGGGCGACATCATCGCCGACGGTCCCTCGACCGAGCTTGGCGAACTCGCCCTCGGCCGCAACGTGCTGGTCGCGTTCATGCCGTGGAACGGCTACAATTTCGAGGACTCCATCCTTCTGTCCGAACGCATCGTGCAGGACGACGTCTTCACCTCGATCCATATCGAGGAATTCGAGGTGATGGCGCGCGACACCAAGCTCGGACCGGAAGAAATCACGCGCGACATTCCGAACGTGTCGGAAGAGGCGCTCAAGAACCTCGACGAAGCCGGCATCGTCTATATCGGCGCGGAAGTGCGCGCCGGCGACATCCTGTGCGGCAAGATCACGCCGAAGGGCGAAAGCCCGATGACGCCGGAAGAGAAGCTTCTGCGCGCCATCTTCGGCGAGAAGGCCTCCGACGTGCGCGACACCTCGTTGCGGGTGCCGCCGGGCGTGCAGGGCACCGTCGTCGAGGTGCGCGTGTTCAACCGCCACGGCGTCGACAAGGACGAGCGCGCGCTCGCCATCGAGCGCGAGGAGATCGAACGCCTCGCCAAGGACCGCGACGACGAGCAGGCGATCCTCGACCGCAACGTCTATGGGCGTCTGGCCGAACTGCTCGAAGGCCGCCAGGGCATTGCCGGCCCGAAGGGCTTCAAGAAGGACACCAAGATCACCCGCGCGGTGCTCGACGAGTATCCAAAGTCGCAATGGTGGCAGTTCGCCTCGCCCAACGACAAGCTGATGGGCGAGATCGAGGCGATCCGCAATCAGTATGACGAGTCCAAGAAGCGCCTCGAACAGCGCTTCCTCGACAAGGTCGAGAAGCTGCAGCGCGGCGACGAATTGCCGCCCGGCGTGATGAAGATGGTCAAGGTCTTCGTCGCGGTGAAGCGCAAGATCCAGCCCGGCGACAAGATGGCCGGCCGCCACGGCAACAAGGGCGTGGTGTCGAAGATCGTGCCGGTCGAGGACATGCCGTTCCTCGCCGACGGCACGCCGGTCGACATCGTGCTCAATCCGCTCGGCGTGCCGAGCCGCATGAATGTCGGCCAGATCCTGGAGACGCATCTGGGCTGGGCGTGCGCGGGCTTGGGCAAGCGCATCGGCCAGGCGGTGGACGCCTATTATTCGCGGCAGGACACCAAGCCGCTGAAGGAGACGCTGAAGAAGGTCTATGGCGAGGACGAGACGATCCGCTCGCTCGACGAGCAGGGTCTGGTCGAGCTCGGCAGCAACCTGCGTCACGGCGTGCCGATCGCGACGCCGGTGTTCGACGGGGCCAAGGAGGGCGATATCGAGCAGATGCTCGATCTGGCCGGCCTCGACCATTCCGGCCAGTCGACCGTCTATGACGGGCGCACCGGCGACGAGTTCGACCGCAAGGTGACGGTTGGCTACATCTACATGCTCAAGCTCCACCACCTCGTCGACGACAAGATCCACGCCCGTTCGATCGGCCCGTACTCGCTCGTCACCCAGCAGCCGCTGGGCGGCAAGGCGCAGTTCGGCGGCCAGCGCTTCGGCGAAATGGAAGTGTGGGCGCTCGAGGCGTACGGCGCCGCCTATACGCTGCAGGAAATGCTGACGGTGAAGTCCGACGACGTCGCCGGCCGCACCAAGGTGTACGAGGCGATCGTGCGCGGCGACGACACGTTCGAAGCCGGCATCCCGGAAAGCTTCAACGTGCTGGTCAAGGAGATGCGCTCGCTCGGCCTCAATGTCGACCTGCACAATTCCAAGCAGCAGCGGCCCGGCGAGTTGCCGGAGGCTGCGGAGTAGCAAATTCTCCACCTCCCCCGCTTGCGGGGGAGGTCGACGAGCGAAGCTCGTCGGGTGGGGGCGATCGTGTGGCCGCCCCCTCCCTGACCCTCCCCCGCAAGCGGGGGAGGGAAAAGCAAAGCGAATTAACCGGCCCGCGGAGCGACGGCTCCAACGGTGTCGAGGAGACGACGATGAACCAAGAGATCATGAATCTTTTCAGCCCGCAGGCGCCGGCGCAGGTCTTCGACCAGATCCGGATTTCGATCGCGAGCCCGGAAAAGATTCTCTCGTGGTCGTTCGGCGAGATCAAGAAGCCGGAAACGATCAATTACCGCACCTTCAAGCCCGAGCGCGACGGCCTGTTCTGCGCGCGCATTTTCGGGCCGATCAAGGACTACGAGTGCTTGTGCGGCAAGTACAAGCGCATGAAGTACAAGGGCATCATCTGCGAGAAGTGCTCGGTCGAGGTCACGCTCTCGCGCGTGCGGCGCGAGCGCATGGGCCATATCGAGCTTGCCGCGCCCGTCGCCCATATCTGGTTCCTCAAGTCGCTGCCGAGCCGCATCGGCCTGCTGCTCGACATGACGCTGAAGGATCTCGAGCGCATTCTCTATTTCGAATATTATGTCGTGCTGGAGCCGGGCCTCACCCCGCTGCAGGACCGTCAGCTCCTGAGCGAGGAGGACTATCTCAAAGCGCAGGACGAGTACGGCGCCGACAGCTTCACCGCCATGATCGGCGCTGAAGCGATCCGCGAGATGCTGAAGGCGCTCGACCTGGAGAAGCTCGCCGCCGACCTGCGCGTGGAGATCGCCGAGTCGACGTCGGAACTGAAGCCCAAGAAGCTCGCCAAGCGCCTGAAGCTGATCGAGGCGTTCATCCAGTCCGGCAACAAGCCGGAATGGATGATCCTGACCCAGGTGCCGGTGATCCCGCCGGACCTGCGGCCGCTCGTGCCGCTCGACGGCGGGCGCTTTGCGACCTCCGACCTCAACGACCTCTATCGCCGCGTCATCAACCGCAACAACCGCCTCAAGCGGCTGATCGAGCTGCGCGCGCCCGACATCATCATCCGCAACGAAAAGCGCATGCTGCAGGAAGCGGTCGATGCGCTGTTCGACAACGGCCGCCGCGGCCGCGTCATCACCGGCGCCAACAAGCGGCCGCTGAAGTCGCTCGCCGACATGCTGAAAGGAAAGCAGGGCCGCTTCCGCCAGAACCTGCTCGGCAAGCGCGTCGACTATTCCGGCCGCTCGGTGATCGTGGTCGGTCCGGAGCTGAAGCTGCACCAGTGCGGCCTGCCCAAGAAGATGGCGCTCGAACTGTTCAAGCCCTTCATCTATGCGCGGCTCGACGCCAAGGGCCTGTCCACCACGGTGAAGCAGGCCAAGAAGCTCGTGGAGAAGGAAAAGCCGGAAGTCTGGGACATCCTCGACGAGGTGATCCGCGAGCATCCGGTGCTGCTCAACCGCGCGCCGACGCTGCACCGCCTCGGCATCCAGGCGTTCGAGCCGGTGCTGATCGAGGGCAAGGCGATCCAGCTGCATCCCTTGGTCTGCGCCGCCTTCAACGCCGACTTCGACGGCGACCAGATGGCGGTGCACGTGCCGCTGTCGCTGGAAGCCCAGCTCGAGGCGCGCGTCCTGATGATGTCGACCAACAACATCCTGCATCCGGCGAACGGCCAGCCGATCATCGTGCCGTCGCAGGACATCGTGCTCGGCCTCTATTACCTGACCATCCAGTCCGACGGGCAGGCGGGCGAGGGCAAGATCTACGGCGAGGTCGCCGAGATCGAGCACGCCTTGCAGCAGAAGGTCATCACGCTGCATTCCAAGATCAAGTATCGCTGGGTCGGCATCGACGAGAACGGCAAGTCGTTCCGGAAATGGTACGAGACGACGCCGGGCCGCGTGCTGCTCGGGCAGGTGCTGCCGAAGTCCTCGAAGATTTCGTTCGATGTGGTCAACAAGCTGATGACCAAGCGCGAAATTTCCAACATGATCGACACCGTCTACCGCCATTGCGGGCAGAAGGACACGGTCATCTTCTGCGACCGCATCATGGCGCTCGGCTTCCATCACGCCTTCAAGGCCGGCATCTCGTTCGGCAAGGACGACATGGTGGTGCCCGGCGCGAAGTGGAAGATCGTCGACAAGACGCGCGAACTCGCCAAGGAGTTCGAGCAGCAATACAATGACGGCCTGATCACCCAGGGCGAGAAGTACAACAAGGTCGTCGACGCCTGGTCGAAGGCCACCGACCAGATCGCCGAGGAGATGATGAAGGAAATCTCCGCCGGCAAGAAGGTCGAGGGCCGCGAGGCGCAGGTCAACTCGATCTACATGATGGCGCATTCCGGCGCGCGCGGTTCGCCCGCCCAGATGCGCCAGCTCGCCGGCATGCGCGGCCTGATGGCCAAGCCCTCGGGCGAGATCATCGAGAGCCCGATCATCTCGAATTTCAAGGAAGGGCTGTCGGTGCTCGAGTACTTCAACTCGACCCACGGCGCCCGCAAGGGTCTCGCCGACACCGCGCTCAAGACCGCGAACTCCGGCTACCTGACGCGCCGTCTCGTCGACGTCGCACAGGACTGCATCATCACGACCGAGGATTGCGGCACCAAGGCGGGCATCAAGGTGCGCGCCATCATCGATGCCGGCCAGGTCGTGGCCTCGCTCGGCAGCCGCATTCTCGGCCGCACCACGGCCGAGGACGTGAAGGATCCCTCGACCGGCAAGGTCGTCGTCAAGCGCGACACGCTGATCGAGGAGCCCCATGTCGAGGCGATCGCGGCGGCGAGCGTGCAGGAGATGCGCATCCGTTCCGTGCTGACCTGCGAGAACACCAACGGGGTGTGCGGCAAGTGCTACGGGCGCGATCTCGCCCGCGGCACGCCGGTCAATATGGGCGAGGCGGTGGGCGTCATCGCCGCCCAGTCGATCGGCGAGCCGGGCACCCAGCTCACCATGCGCACCTTCCATATCGGCGGCGCCGCGCAGATCAACGAGCAGTCCTTCATCGAGTCCAACTTCGAAGGCACCGTTCGGCTGAAGAGCAAGGACAAGACCAAGGGCGCGATCCGCAATTCGGAAGGCGACCTCGTGGTCATGAGCCGCAACATCGTGCTCGCGGTCGTCGATACCGACGGCACCGAGCGCGCCACCCACCGCCTGCCTTACGGCGCGCGGCTGCGGGCGGACGAGGGCGACAAGGTGACCCGCGGCCAGCGTCTGGCCGAGTGGGATCCCTATACCCGGCCGATCCTCACCGAGGTCGACGGCACGGTCGCGTTCGAGGACCTGGTCGAGGGCCAGTCGGTCGCGGAGACGCAGGACGAATCAACCGGCATCACCAAGCGCGTCGTCACTGACTGGCGCACGTCGAGCCGTGCGGCCGACCTGCGTCCGGCCATCGTGATCAAGGAGCAGGGCAAGATCCTCAAGCTCCTGCGCGGCGGCGAGGCGCGCTATCCGCTGGCGATCGACGCCATCCTGTCGGTCGATGCCGGCGAGACGGTGAAGGCCGGCGACGTGATCGCGCGCATCCCGACCGAGAGCGCCAAGACGCGCGACATCACCGGCGGTCTGCCGCGCGTCGCCGAACTGTTCGAGGCGCGCCGGCCGAAGGAGGCCGCGGTGATCGCGGAAATCTCCGGCACCGTGCGTTTCGGCCGCGACTACAAGAACAAGCGCCGCATCGCGATCGAGCCGGCGGACAAGGATGCCGAGCCCGTGGAATATCTCGTTGCCAAGGGCAAGCACATCCATCTGCAGGACGGCGACATCGTCGAGAAAGGCGATGCGATCGTGGAGGGCAATCCCGCCCCGCACGACATCCTGGCGATCAAGGGCGTCGAGGAGCTCGCCGCCTACCTGGTCAACGAAATCCAGGACGTCTACCGGCTGCAGGGCGTGTCGATCAACGACAAGCACATCGAGGTGATCGTGCGCCAGATGCTGCAGAAGGTCGAGATCGACGACGTCGGCGAGACCGACCTGATCCATGGCGACCAGATCGACAAGGTCGAGCTGGACGAGGTCAATGCCCGGGCGGTGGAGCAGGGCAAGAAGCCGGCGACGGCGCATCCGGTCCTGCTCGGCATCACCAAGGCCTCGCTGCAGACGCGCTCGTTCATCTCGGCGGCGTCGTTCCAGGAGACCACGCGCGTGCTCACCGAGGCCGCCGTCAACGGCAAGTCGGACACGCTCGACGGGCTGAAAGAAAACGTCATCGTCGGCCGTCTGATCCCGGCGGGCACCGGCTCGGTCATGAACCGGCTGCGCGAAGTGGCCGGCAAGCGCGACCAGCTCATTCTCGACGAGCGCGAGAAGGAAGCGGCCAAGGCCGCGGCCGAGCAGCCGGCGGCGTTGCCCGCGGCGGAGTGATCCGCCGGCATCGCAGCCGCAAGGCAGGAACTGCAAAGGCCGCCCTCCGGGGCGGCCTTTTTGCGTGTGGTGGCAAGGTGCCGGCCGGGCTATCGGGGCATGGTCGTCTCCGCCCGGCTCCCGTTTTTCGGGACCGCGCTCTACCGGAAGGGATTGCGGATCGTCACCCCGCCGATCCTCTGGCCATGCGAGAGGTCCTCGGACAGGATTTCGCGACAATCCAGCGCGCGGGCCGCTGCAACGATCGCCGCATCCCGGTAGGAGAGGCGATGCACGGCCCGCAGCGCGAGAGCGTCGTGCATGAGCGCCAATGTCGTTTCCTGCACCGGAAAGCGCAGCCACGCCTGAACGAGCCCGACGGC
>Ga0226835_1000952_pt1 | contig 20395 bp, 17 predicted proteins | sample LAC_MetaG_1_FD_163627 | JGI IMG/M metagenome (GOLD analysis project Ga0226835, IMG submission 163627) | Anaerobic ammonium oxidizing microbial communities from anammox membrane bioreactor (MBR) in UC Berkley, California, United States -... | ecosystem: Engineered > Bioreactor > Anaerobic >...
CTCGCGGCAATGCGCGCGACATTGGAAAATGTCTTGACGGAAGAAAATTACGCGCGGATGATTTCGCTGGCAACGCGCTGGACGCGCGGCGTGGCGGATGTGATTCAGGAATTTGAATTGGCGTGGCACGTGATGCAGCTCGGCGCGCGCGCCGAATATCGCTTTATGCCCAACCCTCCGCGCAATGGCGGACAAGCCGCAGCCGCGCACGACGAGGAATTGGAACAGTACATGCACTTGTACGCGTTGAATCGCGGAATTTTGTTGACGCCCTTTCACAACATGGCGTTACTGTCGCCCGCGACGACGGTGAGCGATGTGGATTATCATACATTGGTGTTTCAAGAAAGCATCAGTGCATTGATCGTATGACTATGCGCCTCCTCTTTGCATGGCGTTTGTGGGCGCTCGCAAGTTTGGGTGTCTTGGCTTTGCTTGGGTGGTTCGGCTTGCAAATCCTCTTTGCTTCTCCCTCGCTTCGCGTGCAATATACCCCTGACGACGCATACTATTATTTTCAACTCGCGAAAAACTTGACGCGGTTTGGAACGTGGACGTTTGATGGGGGCGTAAGCGTCACTTCGGGCTTTCACCTCATTCACGCGTATTGGCTCGCATTGGTATTTGCGGTCACACAGCCCACGACGGAAAATTTTGTTTCGCTTGGGCTCGTCAGCTCTTGTGCTACAACACTGCTCGCTGGTGGAATGGCTTGGGGCATCGGCTGGCGCATCCAAAGCACGGTCTATTTCATGACACTCACGTGGCTGGCAAGCACAAGCAACGTGGCGTTCAATTCCATTTCGGCGACGGAATGGTCGCTCACCGTTCTCTGCGCGCTGCTCTATTATTTGGCGGTGGCGCATTGGTTTCGAGATACACGCAAACGTGTATGGCTAACATTGTTTGCGCTGGGGATGCTTGGCACTCTCGCGCGTTCCGATTTTGGATTGATTCCTTTGGGATTGTTCAGCGGCGCGGCGTTTGTCTATCTGTTGACGCGACAGCGTGGAATGTTATTCCAAACGTTCGTGGGTTTGTGCGGCGCGGCGTTCGGCGTGCTGCTCGTTTTCTGGCACAATTATCTTTTTACAGGTGAAATCACACAGTCGAGCGCGTTGATGAAAGCGTATTGGGCGCAGTTGTACCCAATTCGTTTTTTATCTTCGGTACAATTGCCGCCGCGTCTATTGGGCTTGTCACTTGGCGCCCCACTCGACGAACTCATTTTCTGCGTCGTCATTGGCGCGGCAACCAGCTATCTGTTACTCGTCTATTTTCGCGTCGAGCTGCCGCGCTTGCGCCAGAATCAGACTACGCCGCGCGGCGTGGTTCTGGTCATTGCCAGCACATTCACATTGGGCAGTTATCTCATTTTTTATGCCAACAATGCGGCGGTGCAGCCATGGTATACAGGCGTCCTGCTCGTTCCCGCGTTCGTCCTCGTTTATAGCTTGGGAAATTTTCTGAATGAAATTTTGCGCCCGCACACATTTCTGCGCGCCACATTCGGCGTTTTCGTCGTTGTCATTGTCGCGCACAATGTTTTGACTTTTCTGCCAATCGGTTCGACCGACGCGCCGTGGCCCTACCAACGCGCGCTGCAAAATGCAGGCAAGTTTTTGGCGGCGCATCCACTTGACGCGCGCGTGGGCGCGTGGAATAGCGGCATCCTCGGTTATTATCAAGGTGGAACGCTCGTGAATCTCGACGGTTTGGTGAACAATGACATTTATGCGTATGCCGTTTCCAACACCTTGCCCACATACTTGAGCCAAAAGCAAATCCGTTACCTCGTAGATTATGAAAATGTAATGGAAGCGCCGTACATGCGCCAACGCGGCGGATACGATGATCCATCCTTTATTTCCAAACTCTATGTGCGCCAAGTCTTGGATGCCAATAATTATGGGTACGGGCGGTTGGCGCTGTACGAAATTGCGCCCTAGAAATTTTACGCGTGCACGAAACGAATTTTGTTTTATAATATCCTCATTCTACTCGCGGAGAACCTCATGGCAACAGGCAAGCAAATTCAAAACAAACAACTTATCGCCTTGACGAACGGCAAAAAAGTTGGCGAAGTCAAAGACCTCTATCTCGACGACAAACTCACCAAGATTGCCGCGCTCTATCTCGGCGCGGAAGGTCTCATCAACAAAAAACATTTTGCGATGCCGCGCAGCAATGTTCAAGTAATGGGCGTGGACGCGTGGCTCGTCACGGACAGCAATCCAATTCCCGCCGAAACGCTTCCCGATGCGGAACGTTTGGCTTTGATGTCTGTGGTGCGCGGACGCGAAATTGTTACCGAAGGCGGCACCAAAATCGGCGCGGTCGAAGATTTCATTTTTGATGAGGCGGGCGATGTGGTAGGTTTTACGTTGAACAAAATCGTCGTGCAAGGACCCCTCGCCGAACGCAAAACGATTGCGCGTTCCGTCATTTCCACAGTGGGCAGTCAGTCTAGCGCAATGACAACCGATTTGGGCAAAGCCGAAGCGACCCAAGTTCCGGGGCAGCCATAGCATGTCCGATTCCACTCTAGGTAAAAAGAGCAAGGTTGCTCGTGTTGTTCACAAATACACGCTTGGCAAAGAACCACGCGCGATCGAGTATTGGCGCACGCAATCCTATGAGGCGCGCCTTGCCGCCGTAGAAGAAATTCGTAGAGAATATCATGGTTGGACAGATGAAACTCAACCCCGATTGGCGCGCGTCTGTCGCATTGTTAAACGCCAATAACGTCCGCAGGGACGTTTCGCGCTGTTGTTGCCGCGAATTGGATTCGCCCATATTCACAAAATTTGGAGTGATGCCATGTCCGATTCTCAATACGATGTCGAAATTTTGAACGTCACCAAACAATTTGGTGAGACGAAAGCGGTGGACAATCTCACCTTGAAAATCGAACGCGGGAAATTTTATTCTTTTCTCGGCCCGTCGGGCTGCGGCAAGACGACGACGCTGCGCATGATTGCGGGGTTTGAAGAACCGACGCAAGGCGAGATTCGGATTGCAGGCGCGAATGTCGAAGGGTTGCCGCCGTACAAACGCAACGTCAATACGGTGTTTCAACATTACGCCTTGTTTCCGCACATGACGGTGTTTGATAATGTCGCGTACGGGTTGAAACAGAAAAAGACGCCCGCAGCCGAATTACGCAAACGGACGCTCGAAGCGCTGGCGATGGTGCGTTTGACGGGCCGCGAAAAATCGTTCCCGAAACAAATGTCGGGGGGCCAGCAGCAGCGCGTCGCGTTGGCGCGCGCGTTGGTGAATCGTCCCCAAGTGCTGCTGCTCGACGAGCCGCTCGGCGCGTTGGATTTGAAATTACGCAAGCAGATGCAGTTGGAATTGAAAACGCTGCAAACGCAAGTGGGCATCACTTTTATTTACGTCACGCATGACCAAGAAGAAGCGTTGACGATGAGCGATTATATCGCCGTCATGAGCGCGGGCAAGGTATTGCAGTTGGATGCCCCCGAAATGATTTACGAGCGGCCCGCGTCAAAATTTGTCGCGGACTTTATCGGCGAGTCCAATTTTTTGAACGCGCGCGTTAAAACGCAAGAGGGGCAGCGCGTGCTGGTCGAAGCGAACGGCTTGACGAATATCCACGCGGTCAGCGACAAGGCATTGAGCCACGGCGCGCAGGTGATTGTAGCGGTGCGTCCGGAACGGATTTTGTTGGTGCGCGAGCCGTTTGACGGCATGGTCAATCAATTTCAGGGGCGCATCGAAAATCTGGTTTATACGGGTTCGACGACGGCGTACCAAGTGCGTCTGAACGATCAAGTCCTGTTCACGGTTCGCGAAAATAATGCGGGGCGCGCTGACGCGGCAAGCGATTTAAAAGTGTCGGACCAAGTGTACGCGTATTGGGCGCCAGAGAACGCGCGACTTTTGACCGGATGACCAGCGTGGCGCTTTACCCAATTCATTTTTTTTATAGGAGGAGAGGATGAAACACAATCAAATCGTATCGCGTCGGCGAGTCACGCGGCGTGGATTTTTCTATATCGCGGGCGTAGGCGGCGCTTCCGCTTTGCTCGCAGCGTGCGGTGGACAGACGACCAGTCCCACCAGCGCGCCGCCGACGGCGGCAAGCGGCGGCGCGCCCACCGCCGGCAGCGCGGCGCTGGAAAAAGATTTGTTTATCTACAATTGGGCGGATTATATCAGCCAAGAAAATGTAGATGCGTTCAGCAAAGCGAACGATGTCAAAGTCACGCTCGATTTTTATCAGAGCAATGAAGATTTGCTCGCCAAAATCGAAGCGGGCGGCACGGGATACGATGTTATTGCGCCCACCGGTTACATGGTTGAAATCATGGCGGAAAAGGGCATGTTGCTGCCGCTCGATCTGAGCCGCATCCCGAATTTCAAATACATGGATGCCGAGTTCGCCAAGGGCCGTCCGCATGACCCCGATAACAAATGGAGCGTGACCAAAGATTGGGGTACGACCGGGATTTCTTGGAACAGCGAAAAAATTCCGGAAGGGATGACGTCGCTCGCCGATTTTTGGAAGTTGGCGGAAAAATATTCGGGCAAAGTCGCCATCATGGATTCCTCGCCCGAAGTGATTGGTCTGACGCTCAAACTATTGGGCTATCCGTACAATTCGTGCGACCAAGCTCATTTGGATGCGGCGCTCAAAAAATTGCTCGAACTCAAACCGCATCTCAAGGCGTTCGATTCGTCGTATTTTGATTTGCTCGCGACGGATGAAGTATGGATGTCGCTGGCGTGGAATGGCGACGTGTTCAATGCGAACTCGAAACGCAAAGACCTCGGCAAACCCGAAAGCATCCAGTACGCGATTGCGACCGAGGGCGGCGAACTGTGGGAAGACGATTGGGTGATTCTCAAAAACGCGCCGCATCCGAACGCCGCGTACGCGTGGATTGATTTCGTCCTCGACCCGCAAAATCAAGCGCGTGAAAGCGACGCGACGTTTTACGCTAGCGGCGAGAGCGAAGCCAGAAAATACATGTCGGAAGAGGTGACGTCCAATCCCGCCATTTATCCGCCGGACGAAGTGCTTGCGAAATTAGAAGCCGCGCAGGTGTTGTCGGGCGAATGTTTGCAAGCGCGCGAAGAATTGTGGACCAAACTCAAGAGCGCGTGAGGTAAAGGACGGGTTCCAAGTTACAGGTCGCAAGTTGCAGGTCGCAGGTTACATGGCGGAGATTTTGGCGCGCGTTGTACCCTGCGGCTTGCGGCTAAAGATTGAACATGGCTGTTTCAACAAAGAATCGTCCGCGGCGTTCGTATGGCTGGCTGCTGCTCATCCCGGCGGGCATTTGGTATCTGCTCTTTTTCCTGATTCCAAGTTTCTTTCCGCTGGTCTTTTCGTTCGCCCAGAGCGACCCGACGGGCGGCGTGATTCTCAAAGATTTTTCCATCGCGAACTATGCGCGGTTCTGGGACTGTAACTTTTTCGCGTGGGGCGAAATCGGCGAGTGCATTTATCTCAAAGTTTTTTCACAGACGATTGTGTTTGCCATTCTCGGAACGCTGGGCTGTTTGTTGCTGGCGTATCCGCTCGCGTATTTTCTGGCGACGCGCGTCGGCAAATGGCGCATCACGCTGTTGGTGCTAATCATCATTCCCTTTTGGACCTCGTTCCTCATTCGCACGTACGCGTGGGTCGTCCTGCTCGCCGACCAAGGGATCATCAATTCCTTTCTCGTGAATCTGGGCTTGCTCGCGGATGACGCGCGCATTCCCATGCTCTATAATCCGTTCGCGGTCTATCTCGGCATTGTGTACAACTATTTGCCGTTGATGATTTTTCCGCTGTACGTCTCGCTGGAGCGTTTGGACAAGACGCTGCTCGAAGCGAGCAAAGACCTCGGCGCAGACCGCTTTGCGACGTTCCGCCAAGTGACGCTGCCGCTCACCGCGCCGGGTTTGTTCACCGGCATCCTGCTCACCTTTATTCCGCTCACGGGCGAATATATCGTCCCCGCGATTTTGGGCGGTTCCAAAACGTTGCTCATGGGCAATCTGGTCGCGAATCAATTTTTGCAGTCGCGCGATTGGTCGTTCGGCAGCGCGAGCTCCGTAATGCTGATTTTGATTCTCGTCGTGTTTATCTTGCTGTGGTATCGCGCGAGCGAAGGGCAAGAGGTGGAGGTCGTATGAACAGCGTCTATACGTCGAACAATCGTGCGCTGGAACTGGCGTTCCGCGTGTACGCCGCGCTGGTCTATGTTTTTCTCTATTTGCCGATTTTGATTGTCGTGCTGTTTTCATTCAACGATTCGAAATCGGTGCAAGCGTGGGCGGGTTTTACGACCAATTGGTACGTCACGGCGTGGCAAGACGCGAGTATTCAATCGGGCTTGCGGAATAGTCTCATCGTCGCGACGTTGAATATGATTGTGGCGGTGACGTTGGGAACGCTGCTCGCCATCGGTCTGCGTAAATCGCCGCGCATATTGATTGCGATTTTTATCGCCGTCATGTACATGACCATCATTTCGCCCGAAATCGTCACGGGGCTTTCGTCGCTCCTCTTTTTTGTCCAAGTCGGCAAGAGTTTGGGCATCAAAAATATCCTCGGCATCTTTACGATTGTGGCGACGCACGCGGTGTGGACGAGCGCGCTGGTGGCGTTGATTGTGCGCGCGCGAATGGCGGGCATGGATGATTCGTTGGACGAAGCGAGCGCGGACTTGGGCGCGACGCCGTGGGGTACGTTCTGGCAAGTGACGATTCCGCTTTTGCTGCCGGGGATTATCGCGGGCGGCTTGCTCGCCTTTACCTTTTCGTTCGACGATTACGTCATTACGCAATTTGTTTCGGGCCCGCAATCTTCGACGCTGCCGATTCGGATTTGGGGCATGGTGCGCTTTGGCGTCTCGCCCATTATCAACGCGGTGGCGACGGTGATTCTCGCCTTTACGCTCACGTCGGTTTTTCTCGCGCAATATATCTTGACGAATGAAAACGCGTCGCCGCGTCCGCTATTGGTGTGGTTCGCATTCGTGCTGGGACTCGCGCTGTATGGCATTGGACCCGCGCAAGATTTTTGGAATGGACTTACGGGCTTGGGCGGAATCTTGGGCGGCGCGACGTGGCTAGTCGCCTGGATGGGCGGCCTCGTCATCATTTATCTCGTGGTCGCGCGTTTGCTTAGACCCGCCGGGGGCAACCTAAATCCTGCCGCGCAGTGAGGGGAAAGCGAAAAAAGCTAAAAGCTAAAAGCTCAAGCCACAACCCCAATCCGAAATCACAAATCACAAATCAAAAATCACAAATCACAAATCAAAAATCCCTCAGGAGCATCATGTCCACGGTACAACCGGATTTGCAATTGAACGAAAATATCAAACGTCACACTTGGCTGCATTTTACGCAGATGAAAAATGTGATTGACGACCCCAAGCCGATGGTGATTGCGCGCGGCGAAGGGTCCAAGGTGTGGGATACGCAGGGCAAGGAATATATTGACGGGCTCGCCGGACTTTTTTGCGTCAATGTCGGCTATGGCCGCCAAGAAATTATTGACGCCATCACGCAACAATTGCAAAAAATTGCATACGTCAGTCCATTCTCGTTTCCGAACGAACCCGCCGTCGAACTCGCGGCAAAACTCGCGGAACTATCGCCCATCGGCAAAACTGCGCGCGTGTTTTTTGTCACCGGCGGTAGCGAAGCCGTCGAATCCGCGCTAAAAATTTCCAAACAGTATCAACGCGCGCGCGGTTTTCAGGGACGCTATAAAACGATTTCGCGGCGCATCGCCTATCACGGCACGACGATGGGCGCGCTCTCGGTCGGCGGCTTGACGGGCATTCGCAAACTGTTCGAGCCGCTTGTCCCCGGCGCGCGTCACGTGCCGCTGCCGCATCGCTATCGCTGCGATTACTGCGCGACCTTGTCCGCATGTACGCAGCAGTGTACGCGCGAAGTCGCCAACCTCATGGAATTTGAAGACCCCGCCACCATCGCCGCCGTCATTATGGAGCCGGTGCAAAATTCGGGCGGCTGCATTGTGCCGCCGCCGACGTACTATCCCGAAATTCGCCGGCTCACGCGCGAAAATGGCATCGTCATGATTATGGACGAAGTGATTTGCGGTTTTGGGCGCACGGGCAAAATGTTTGGCAGCGAGCATTGGGATATTCAACCCGACATGATGACGCTGGCGAAAGGCATGACCAGCGCGTATTATCCGCTCGGCGCGGTGATTGTGTCCAAAGAAATCGCGGACGCGTTCATTGGCGACGAAGGCAAAAAACTTTTGCATGGCATTACGTTCGGCGGACATCCCGTTGCCGCCGCCGCCGCGCTCGCCAACCTCGCCATCATCGAACGCGAAAATTTGGTCGAGCAAGCGGCGCAAAAGGGCGAATACTTGCGCGCGGAATTGCACAAAGCGCTCGACCGTCACCCCAGCGTCGGCGACATTCGCGGCGCGGGTCTTTTCGTCGGCATCGAACTTGTCAAAGACAAGGCGACGCGCGAAGAGATGGAAGGTGGGGCGACGATGGGTTGGCTCTCGGACCAATTGTTGCAGCGCGGCTTGATTTGTCGCTGCGACGACCGCCTCGACCCGGTGATTCAACTCTCGCCGCCGCTGGTGATTAAAAAAGAGGAAATTGACCAAGTGGTGGGCGTCATTGAAGAAGTGATTGGCGCGTTGGAAGAAGAATTGCATATGTAAAAACAAACCCTTCACGGTCTCAAGACTTTGAAGGGTTTATTTTTATTGGAGCGGACACGCGGATTCAAACAACAGGCGGGACGCGCAGTTGCCGAGCGCGGCAAGGAAAGAAGCAAAAGCCCGTTGGAGCATTTCAAACGATAGATGACAAGACATGAGCGCATAACCCCAAAACTGTGCGATAATATCAAAGATATGTCGTACGCAAGTTGCCGCCAAACATCCTGAAACAGTTTGAGACGTAGTGAAACCTATCGTCGCTCAAAGCCGGACCAAGACGGGGACGCGCACTGCGCGCGCGGCGCGTCCAACCAAAGCGTTAAAAGTCTGATACACCGCGAATTGCGTTCCTTGATTCATTCGCGCCAAATGGAGTGAACCATGTCCACACCTCTCCCTAAAATTCATCCAACTCTTGCCGCGTTGTTGGCGTCGCCGGAAATGAGCGCGACGATGCGCGGCGAACAACGCGAGGTCAATATCATCGTCGAACACCAACCGTTGCCCGAAACCGCAATGGCTGCCGCAGCCGTCGGGACGACGACGACAAAAATTTTTACCAAGCTTTTGCCCGGTTCCGCCATGATTGCGACGCCCAACGCTATCAAAGTGTTGGCGCAGCGTCCCGATGTGGAAATGATTTGGCTCGACGAACAAGTGCATACCACGCTCAATCTGTCCGTGCCATTGCTGGGCGTGCCGCAAGTATGGAATAGCGGCTTGGCGGGCAAAGGCGTCGTCGTCGGCATTGTGGATACGGGTCTTGACCAAACGCATCCCGATGTGGTTGGGCGCATCAAAGCATTCCAAGATTTTACCGGCGAAGGCGAAATTGACAACAACGGACACGGCACGCATGTCGCGAGCATCGTCGGCGGCACGGGCGCGGCGAGTCAAAACAAATATCGCGGCGTCGCGTACGAGTGCGCTTTTGTCATTGCCAAAGTTTTAAAAGGCAATGGCGGCGGTTTGATGAGCGACGTCATTGCCGGATTGGAATTCTGCGTCGAACAAAAAGCGCATGTCATCAATCTTTCGCTCGGCGGCGGCAGCGCGAATGATGGCACGGACGCGCTTTCGGTGGCGTGCGACAACGCGGTCGGCTTGGGCATTGTCGTATGCGTCGCCGCCGGCAATGCGGGCCCCGGCGCCGCTTCGGTCGGTTCGCCCGCGTGCGCGCGCCAAGTCATTACGATTGGGGCGACGGACAAACAAGACGCGATTGCGAGTTATTCCTCGCGCGGCCCCACCTCGGATGGGCGCGTGAAACCCGATGTCTGTTTCCCCGGTTCCAGCATCACGGCGGCGCGCGCAAAAAATACCGCGATGGGTTCGCCCTTGAATGATTTTTACACCACCGCGTCCGGCACTTCGATGGCGACGCCGCACGCGGCGGGAACGTGCGCGTTGCTCTTGGAAAAAACGCCGACGCTCAAGCCCGCCGAAATCAAAGCGTTGTTCATGGCGCACGCGAAAAATTTGAATCTCGACGAAAACACGCAGGGCAAAGGGCGCGTAGTGGTGTCGGAAATTTTTGACGCCATCGCGCCGCCGGAACCGCCGACCCCGGAACCGCCGCCGCCTGAACCGGAACCCACGCCGCCGCCAACGCCGCAGCCCCCGCCGAGTGGCGGCGGCTGTTTGACGTTGGTCAAAAGTTTTTTGACGGGCTAAAAGCAAAATCAAACCTGCGCGCGCGCTACGCCCGCGCAGGTTTTTTTAAAATTACCTTGACATTTGCCGCGCGCCATTATACAATCGCACCATCCACAGGGTCGAAAGCCATTTTTCTTTCGATGGAGGATTTTGTTATGGCAAGTGTCCAGTACGACCACGTTACCAAACAGTTTGGCGAAAATGTCAAAGCGGTGAACGACCTATCGCTTGACATCAAGGACAAAGAATTCCTCGTCCTCGTCGGGCCGTCCGGCTGCGGCAAAACGACAGCGCTGCGCCTCTTGGCCGGTTTGGAAGATATTACTTCGGGAACCATCAGCATCGGCGACCGCGTGGTGAACGATGTCGCGCCCAAAGACCGCGATATCGCGATGGTCTTTCAATCGTACGCGCTGTATCCGCACATGTCGGTGTATGACAATATGGCGTTCGGTTTGAAACTGCGCAAAATGCCCAAAACCGAAATCGAGCGCCGCGTCAAAGAAGCGGCGGGCATTCTCGGCATTGACCATTTGTTGAGTCGAAAACCGAAACAATTGTCCGGCGGACAGCGGCAACGCGTCGCGGTGGGCCGCGCGATTGTGCGCGAACCCAAAGTCTTTTTGTTTGACGAACCGTTGTCGAACCTCGACGCCAAATTGCGCGTGGAAACGCGCGCCGGCATTTCCAAATTGCATCAGCGTCTCGGCACGACCTTTATTTATGTGACGCACGACCAGACCGAAGCCATGACGATGGCGACGCGGATTGCGGTGATGCGCGACGGCATCTTGCAGCAAGTGGGTACGCCGAGCGAATTGTACGACCATCCCGCCAATGTCTTTGTCGCCGGTTTTATTGGCAGCCCCTCGATGAATTTTTTCAACGCCAAGTTGGCTGGCTCGAACGGCGATATGACGTTTGATATTGGCTCTTTCAAGCTGCCCGTGTCGGCGGCGTTGCGCGAAGTTTTGCGCGCGCGGCAAGGCGATCAATACGTGATTGGGATTCGGCCCGAAGATATTTTTGACGCGTCGTATGTGGCGCCCGGCATCGAGAGCGCGCCCGTCCAAGCGCAAGTGGATGTCGTCGAACCGATGGGTTCGGAAATCTTTTTGAATCTGTTAGCCGACGATACTTCATTCGTGGCGCGCGTGGACCCGCGCAGCGGCGCCCGCGCCGGGAACAATGTCGGTTTGGCATTCAATGTCAACAAGGTGCATGTTTTTGATAAAAAGAGCGAACTCACCATTCGCTAAATCCGTCCGTTTTGGAACCTTCGAGCGGCGCGCGGCGCGCGCGCTCGAAGGTTCTTGTTGTACGGCATGAACATCCGCCCCGCGCAAGCGCGCGATTTGGAAGCGTGTCTCGCCCTCGATGAATCGTTTGAAACCGAATATGTCTGGCAAATGGAAACCGCGCGCGTGGACGGCGGCATTCAATTGGCGTTTCGCACGACGCGCTTGCCGCGCCCGATGCGCGTCCCCAGCCAGGCGCCGCGCGACGCGATGCTCGACCACCTCGAACTCGGCGCCTGTTTTGTGGTGGCGGAAGAATACCCGCGCTTGCTCGGTTTCGCGGACGCGACGGCGGATTTGGACCAGCGCACCGCGTGGCTGCATTATCTGATTGTGGCGCCTGACGCGCGGCGGCGCGGCGTCGGCGCGCAGCTCTTGCGCGAAACGCTGCAATGGGCGCGCGACAAAAAATTGCGCGCCGTCATCGCCACGCTCTCGACCAAAAATTATCCCGCGTCCAATTTTCTGCAAAAACATGGTTTTGCGTTTTGCGGATTCAACGACCGCTATTATCATAATCGGGATATCGCGCTCTTTTTCGCGTGCGCGCTGCGTTAGGCAGTTCGTCTATCCCCATGCGACAGGAAAAATTCTCTTGAATGTTCTCTTGATGTATCTCGTTCCGCTTGCCGTCTTGCTCGTGGCGGCTGGCGCCGTAGAAGAGCGCCGCGCCGCGCGCGCCGCGACGGTGGCGTTGGTCGTATTCGCGTTGGTCATGCTGCTCTATGGCGCGGTCGGATTTGGTTTTCAATTTGGCGGCATCGGTCTGGTGAACGACGCGCCGGGGTTAAAAGCGCTGGTGCGCGAATGGTCGCCCTTTGATACGACGCTCGGTTTGGGCTGGGGCATCGTCGGTCTCGACGCGTTCGGCATCAATTTTTTGTTTATCAATGCCGACCTGACCAATTTGTATTTGTATCACGCGGCGTTGGCGGCGACGGCTGTGTTTATGCCGGCGTTGGCGCTCGCCGCGCGCGTGCGTTCCCGCGTCATTGTCATTGGCGCGGCGTTGTTGGGCATGTTCGTCTATCCGCTTGCGGCGAATTGGGTCTGGGGCGGCGGCTGGCTCCAGCAATTCGGTTTGACCTCCGCGCTCGGTCACGGCATGGTGGATTTGGCGGGCAGCGGCGTCGTCTATTTATTTGGCGGCATGGCGACGTTGGGCGCGTTGTTGGGCTATGGCGTACGCAGCCATACGCGCGTGGCGACAGCGGCAAACAGTCCCGAATTTCCCTCCGCGCATTTACCGCTGTTGATGATTCTCGGCGCGTTCCTGTTTCTCATCGGCGCGGGCGTCGTTGTGTTTGGCGACCCGTTTCCGGTGGCGGATTTGCCGATTCCGCAAATTCAATTGAATCTGCTGAACGCGGCGATGGCGGGGCTCGTCGTAGCGACGTTATACGGTTGGTTTGTTTCCGGCGAGCCGCTGGCGATGCTCGCCGCGCGCGGCGCCGTCGCGGGCGTGGTCGCCGTTTCCGCGTCGCTGCCATTCATTCCCGCGTGGGCGGCATTGGTCATTGGCGGCGTCGCGGGCTTGCTGTTGCCGTTGACGACGTATGCGGTGGAGCGCTGGATTCGCGCGGACGACCGCGCGCTGCTCGTGCCGACTTTTGGCGTCGCGGGCATTTGGGGTTTGTTGGCGCTCGCCATTTTTGCCGATGGCACTTACGGCGATGGTTGGAATAAAACGGGCATCGGTCGTCATCTCGGCGTGACGGGGCAGGGCGTCAGTGGAATTTTTGTGCAAACCGGTTTCGTGCCGGATTCGCCGGGCCAAATGGAGGCGCAATTTTTTGGCGTCGTCGCCATCGGTTTGCTCGCGTTTCTATCGGCGTTCCTCATCTTTTTTGTATTGCGCCGCATTGGCGGCGCGCCGGAATAATTTTGCGCGCGCGACGGAGACTTGGACATGAATATCAAATGGAATCTGCGGAGCGTACTCGGCCTTGTGCTTGTCATTGTGGCGGCATTGAGTCTGATTTTGGATGCGGTGGGCGTGGCGCAAATTTGGGCGCTGCGCGAACCGGTGACGCGCGATGCGGTCAATACGCTCGACTTGCTCAATAGCACGCTCGGCACAACCTCGCAAGGTTTAGCCCTGATCAAGACGAGTTTGAAATCCGTGACCGATACGCTCGGCGCGCTGCAAAGTACTGTCACGTCCGCCGCCCAAACGATTGATACGGCGAGCGCTTCGGTCAGTTCCTTGAGCGCCATCGTGGGTAAAAATTTATCCAGCACGCTCGATTCCGCGCTCGGCACATTGGGGACGGTCAAAAGCACGGCGCAAACGATTGACGATTTTCTGGCGGGAGTTTCCAAACTGCCGTTCGTGAATATCAATTACGACCCCGCGCAATCGCTCAGCGCCAGCGTCGGCGATTTAACCGAGCGCTTGGCGACCATTCCAAGTTCGCTCTCTAGTTTGGAAAAAAATCTGAACGATTCGGGCGGCAGTCTGGATAAGGTGGGCGGCGATGCGCTCTCGTTGGCGCAAAATTTGGGCAAGGTTCAGAGCGACATGGCGCAATTGGTTGGCGTCGTCGAACAATACGAAACGCAAGTGAAATTATTTCAAGCCACCGTGCAAAATTTGCGCGCCAATATCGAGACGATTGTGTGGGGCATCGTCCTTTTCCTCACGTTTATTTTGCTGTGGCTCGCGGCGACAATGCTAATGACGCTGTTCAAAGGATTAGAGTGGATGGGCTATAAAATCCGACTGCCCGAAGCATAGCGCTCGAATAAAAAAATCGCGGAATGTTCCGCGATTTTTTTATTTCAACGCGTCCCGTATCACATCGGGTTGGTTGGTGATGATGGCGTGAACGCCCAATGCCGCGAGCCGCTGCGCTTGCGCGGGGTCGTCCACCGTCCACGTATTCACTTGTAAATTTTTGCGTTTTGCCCAATTCATGTACGCCGCGTCGAGCATGGACGCTTCGGGGTGCATGGCTTGCGGGTCCGCCCAAAAACGCAGCCATGCCTTGCGTAAAACCAGCGGCATGGTCATGTCATACAAATAGCCGCGCGGCAGGTCGCGGTTGATGGCGCGCGCGCGATGCAGCGCCCACGGACTGAATGACGAAAGCAAAATGCGGTCTTGCAAATTATAGCGCGCAATCACATTCAAGACTTGTTGTTCCAAACCGTCCGTAAAAAAACGCTCGGTTTTCAATTCGACATTGATGAGACAGGGCAGCGCGCGTCCGACGGGTTTCAGCCAATCCATCAAACTCTCAAAAACTTGGGCGAGCGTCGGAATCGGTTCGCCGTTAAACACCGCGCTTTTCCACGCGCCCGCGTCGAGGCGCGCGATTTCGCCAATCGTCAAATCGCACACGCGGCCGCGTCCATTTGTCGTGCGCTCTACCGTATCGTCGTGAATGACGACCGGAATTTTATCGCGCGTCAATTGCACGTCGAGCTCGATGCCGTCCGCGCCGAGTTCGTGCGCGCGGCGAAACGCCGCGATGGTATTTTCGGGCGCGACCGCGCTGGCGCCGCGATGCGCGAGAATAAAAGGCGTATTCATTGCGTCGTTTTTATGGCAGCCAAGTTTGCCAATTGTTTGCGCTCGTACTCGTCATTCAAAATCTCAGCGAGACGTTCAATCGCGCGGCGCATATCTTTATTTTGCCCGCGCGAAAAAATGGCGAGCGCGAGCCATGCTACGCTCGCCATGATTGCCATTTTGGGTTCTGTGATTACCAACGCGTCCAGATGCTGCCGCGCTTTGGCGTCGAGGTCGCCCAAACGCGCTTTGCCGACGGCGTGCAAACCGTAGCCAAACGCTTGTACCCATTCGCGGCGTGTTTGTTTATTGAGCTGCGCGACCTGTTCCGCGAACGTGAAACGCACATTCGAGACGTTATGCACCAACTTGTTGCGTAGTTCCGACAAATCGCGGATAAAGCGCCGCGCGTCGGGACTCAAGAGACCGAACGCTTTGGCGAACGCGAGTTTGCCCGTGCGTGGATTGGACGTATCCAAAAACGCGAAAATGGAGCCGACGTCATGGTTTGCCACATGCGCCGAGAGCAAAAAAGTCAACAACGCTTCGACGAGCGCGTGGCTTTTGATGACAAAGGACCAATCATCTTCCTGATACAGCGTCGTGATAAAACCGGGCGGCAGCGTCAATTCTTGTTCCAGCGCGCGTATGACGGCAGGCAGGTCGGGAGTTTGCGAATCCATGGCGACGCGTTTTATAAATTGAATTCTTGACGCAGCTGCGCGCACGCGGCGCGCAATGCGCGTTCCATTTCCGTCTTTTGCGCGCGCGGCAAAAAGGAGGCGCGCAGCGCGTTCAGCGCCAATTTTTCGCATAATGCCGCGTCCCAGCCGAACGCGTCCGCGCACGTCAGATATTCGTCCGTGAGCGTGGTGTTGAACATGGGCGGGTCGTCCGAGTTGAGCGTGACATAGATGCCCGCGTCGAGCAATTTTTGAATCGGATGCTGCGCGATGCTCGCGGCGACGCCGAGCCGCACGTTGCTGGTGGGACACACTTCGAGCGGAATCTGGCGCGCGCGCAAATATGCGAGCAGCATCGGGTCTTCGATGGCGCGCACGCCGTGACCGATGCGCGCGGCGCCCAACTTTCGCAGCGCGCCCCAAATGCTGGCGGGTCCTTCGGTTTCGCCTGCGTGCGGCACGGTCGGCAAATTTGCCGCGCGGGCGCGTTGAAATGCCGCCGTAAATTTTTCCGGCGGATTGCCCACTTCATAGCCGCCGAGGCCCAACGCGCTCACGCCGTCGCCGTGCGCGGCGATAGCCCATTCCGCCGTGACCATGCCTTGTTCAGGTTTGACCTCGCGCGCAATGTCCAACGTGAGCGTCATATCCACGCCCAGCGTAGTTTGCGCCCACACGCGCGCGCGCTGAATGGCGGCAAGTTGGTCGGCAAAAGGGATGCCGCTCAAGGTAAAAATGGTGTACGCCGTGAATGTGACTTCGCTGTGTTTTATATTTTGCGCGGCTTGGTTCGCCAGAAATTCGCGCGCAATCAATTCGATGTCGTCAGTCGTGCGGATGCATTTCGAAATGGCGACATAGATTTCGACGAAATGCGTAAAGTCGCGAAAGACATACCACTGCCGCAAACCTTCGAGCGTGGTATAGGGCAAGTGAATCCCATTGCGCTGCGCCAATTGGAGCAGCGTTTCGGGTTGGATGGACCCTTCCAGATGGACGTGCAGCTCCACCTTGGGCATGGCGCGGATAAAAGCTTCGAGCGCGGCGTTCATGCGATTTCAAGCACAATGTCGCTGTTGGGATGCATTCCGCGCACGGCGAGCCATTCGACGCGGCGGTTCGGCGCAACGATGCCTTGCGTCAAAGCGATGTTCATGAATGAGGGCGCATTGTCGTACGAACGCATCCAATTGGTGTGATGTTGGCAGTATAAATCGTGGTCGAAATATACATTCGCCGGCACGTGTCCGTCTTGAATGTGGACGGTGGGAAAAAATAACAATTGAGGATTGCGCGTTTTGAATTCCAACGCGAGTAGCGGCGCGGCGTTCGTGGCGGCGCGCAATTTTATAACGGCAAAACCGTAATCGTGATATTCGGGCAATTCGTCCCACACGGCATCGGGGATGCGAAAGGGCGCGTCCAATTTTGCCAACGCCGCGCGCGACGGCGCGAATGAGGCGTCAAAATCTTTGACGCGGTTCTTGAAATTTTTATACGCTGGCGCGTCGCCCAATGCGTCGGCGCCGCGCGGTTTAGGCATCCCGTTTGCCAAATCGGAAAAAAATTGCGGGTACGCCGAGAGGTCAATGAAACGCATGGCGTCGGGCGGCGCGTCGGGTGGCGTCGGCAGCGGCAAAAGCATAGCGAGGTCATTGTCCGCCGCGTATTCTATTTGATACACGAGAAATTGCGTTGCCTGCGCGCTCACACGCGCAAAGATGCGCGTATTGACCGCGCGCGAGATGGGACCGGAAAAACAGCTCATGATGAATTTGACCTGTGGTTGGGAATGGACGTTCGGACAGATAATAAATGATTGCGCGACGTACCGCAAATTCGCACGCGCTAGAGTGCGCGGCGCGCTTTGGGGCAAATAAATTCACCGCAACAAGAACACGAAACATGCCTTGCATGGTAGAGCGAATTTCGATTTGATTAAGGATTAGACTCCAAGTGTTTTCGGACAAACTTTTGGCTTGGCGCGTATCATTTTTACGCGAGATATTTCCACGCGCTCAAATCATTTTCATCGTATAAATAATTTTCTTGGTCATTGTATCGCCAACTGTCATCTTTTTGGGTGACTATGCCGCCGAAAAGGTTTTTGCCGTTTTTGTTTTCTTGTTGGATGTAGCGCGCCAGCCCTGCCGCGCGCGCTTTGGCATCGCGCGCGGTGATTCCGCTTTTGGTATCAAAAAGACCTACGCGGCCGTCGGCGAATTTCACAATCCAATCCACATAGAACGGTTTTTCGATTTCGTTTTCGCTGTACGGCACGGCAAAAAACGTGCCGTCCTGTTCGCCGTTTTTGAACCACCATGCGACGTTTTGACATTCGTTTGCGAGGAACATGGCAAATTCTTGTTCAAGGTCGGAAGCGGCATGTGATTCGTAAAATGGCTCGAACACGGAACGCTTGAGTTTGCGGCGTTTGTAATTTTGATTGTAATTGTATATGTGCGGAATTTCCCAACCGTCTAGGGTAATCAATTCGCGTTTGCCTTTGCCGACGTTTGCTTGATAGATTTCTTTGGCGCGGTTTAGCGCATCAATCAACACTTGGCGATTTTCTGGAATGAGCGTCATCAGTTGAAGCCGAATGTCGCCGGTAGTGTATTGTTCTTTTGGAAATGTTTGTTTGAAAAATTCGTAAAGCGCTTGCTTGGCGCGTCCGATGGAACGCTGTTCGGGGGCAAACGGATGGAGATTGTCGCGCACAAAATGGTCAAATTCGCGTTGCGCTTCGGTAGGGGTTTGCACGCGCTCAATCGTCGTTGCGCTGAATCCTTCGCCTTTTTCGCCTTCGCCAATGTGCTTGAATCCTTTATCAATATTCTCGATGATGCCGTTCGAGAGAATTGTGACTTGGGGTAATTTGACGTTGCGATTCAGCCGCGTTTTGAGTTCAAGTTCCTGCGCGGCTTGCAAAAATGCCGCAACAAAGGAAGCGGCAAGGCGTGTCTCTTCCCGAAAACGTTTCGGGTACACGGAACGCAATTGAAGCGGTTGATAATCCGCGCGGCGTTTTGCCTGTTGCAGGGTAACGTACTCGCGCGCGAGTTCGTTTTGAATCGAGAGGTCATTTAGATTGGTAAAGACATAGCCAACATTTAGTTCATCGTTTTGATAATGTTTCAGTTCAGGCATTCGCAAAATGCGTCCGAGCGTTTGAATCGAAAAGGTGAAACTCTTCCAATCGCGAAAGAGGGCGAGGATGGTCGCGCGGGGACAATCCCAGCCGAGTGCAATTGCTTGTTTGAAAATCATTACATCAACGTCGCTGTCGTTGCGCGTGATGGTTTCGAGATTTTTTTTGTCTGCGGAAAGATAAATCGCAAGCTTGCCATTGTCCTCTGTGATTTTGTGTTTGGCGCCCAAGAGCTTGACGATTTCATCTTTCATATCGTCTTCGCCTTGCCGATGGTCGGGGAGTTGAATCAGCAGCAAGGGATTCACATTCGAGCCGCACGCTTGAAACGCTTGCGCGAGGGCGGCGCGTTTTTCGAGCGCGAGCCGCAAGATAATTTCGTTGCCGCTTTCCGCCGCGTCGCTGGTGAAAATAGTTTCGTCGCCTTTTTGTTTCGTGATGCTGTTTTCAAAATCGGGATTGATGGCGATGCGCTTTTTGATCATTTCTTCGAGAATGACTTGTTCGCGCTGCACCGTCACCGCTTCATCGCCGCGTAAATTGGGTGTGGCGGAAACTTCAATCGTCACTTGGGGCGCGAGCATCGCAATCAGTTCGCGCGAGATTTCGCTTTTCGCGGCAAAGTGACTTTCGTCAATGCAGAGGATGAGTGTGCGCCCCGCGTCGCGCGTGTTCTCGACGAGGGACGATAAATTAAAGTCGCGTTCATTCTCGCGAATATAGATATTGTCTCGTTTGTTGATGCTCTCCCAGTTGAGAAAGAGGATTTCGTTTTCGGCAATCTGCGCGCCGTTCAAATCTTCAAACGTGACGCAGCGCAATGCTTTGCTGTCGAAATAATATTGCGCGAGTTTCTCAAAACTTTGCGTGTGTAGTTGTCGCGGCGCAGTCCAAATAAATGCAAAGCGGCGGTCGTCGGCGCGATGCTCAATCAATACCTTGAGATATTCCGCCATCATTACGGTTTTGCCCGAACCCGTTGGCGCTTGGAAAACAATCGTCTTGTTCGTCCCCAGCTTGAGCAGCCGATTTGTTTTTTGGACGAGTTCGCTCACCGCGTCGCGTTGATAATCGCGCAAAAGCATGGTTGGTTGTAGGGGCGAAGCATTTGCAGACGCGCCCGCGAAACTTGCGGCATCTGCCTATGCAAATGCTTCGCCCCTACATGTAAATCCTCCGATACACGCGCAAAATCGCTTCGGGGATGGCGCGCACACTCACGCGGTCTGCCAGGTCCTCGAATTCGTCGTCGAACGTTTCATCGCCGAGCGAAAAGATATAGACGCTGATGGGCAAATCCAATTTCGCCAATTCTTTTTTGAATTTGGGAATGGCGAGATTGTCAAACAGAATCGCGGTATAGCGCGCTTGATTTTTGAAAATTTTCCAAACCGCATTCTCGCGTACAAACTC
>Ga0226835_1000953_pt1 | contig 20381 bp, 15 predicted proteins | sample LAC_MetaG_1_FD_163627 | JGI IMG/M metagenome (GOLD analysis project Ga0226835, IMG submission 163627) | Anaerobic ammonium oxidizing microbial communities from anammox membrane bioreactor (MBR) in UC Berkley, California, United States -... | ecosystem: Engineered > Bioreactor > Anaerobic >...
GCAGACAACAGACGACAGAGGGCAGACAGCAGACGACAGAGGGCAGACGATTGCGCGAAAAGTCTGACGGCTATCAAACTGCCAATCGAAAATCGAAAACCGAAAATCGAAAATTTCTTCTAGTCCATTTGCGTATGACCGGACAATTCGGTTTTCACGCACCGCGCGTCAAACGCGACAAACATCAACACGTGCATCTTTTGCTCGACGATGGACGCGAGTTGCGCTTTCACGATTTTCGTAAATTCGGACGCTGGTGGCTCGTGGACAATCCCGCGCAGGTTGTCGGCAAGTTGGGGCCCGAACCATTGGAAATGCCCAAGCGCGAATTTTTGAAACGATTGCGCGCGCGGCGCGGGCACATTAAACCATTGTTGTTGAATCAAACTTTTGTCGCAGGCGTGGGCAACATTTACGCGGACGAATCGTTGTGGTATGCCAAGATTCATCCGTTGCGCGAGGCGACGACGCTGACGGACGCGGAAGCGAGCGCTTTGTACAACGCGATTCGGCGCGTGTTTCGCAAAGCGATTGGCGTGGGCGGCACGAGTTTTGACGCGACGTACAAACGCATCAATGGGGAAAGCGGCGAGTTTCAAGAAGATTTGCGCGTCGTCGGACGCGCGGGCGAACCGTGTTATCGCTGCGGCGCGCCGATTATTAAAACGGTGGTGGGACAGCGCGGGACGTACTATTGTCCGCAATGTCAACGCGTGGACCTCGCATAGCGCCAAGCGTTTGCCCGCGCTCATTTGGCGTAGCCCCAAAGAATTGTTTTTCTGTTTGGACAATTGCCACGCACGCGTCGTGACAATCGTCCTTTTTTTTTAGGTTTCAACCATTCCGTATCTTTTTTTGACCCAATTCAGACCCGCCAAGCGTACTGTGCAAGTGGGGCAATGCATCCGCGCTGTCGCATTGTCTCGAGACCATTGCGAAACCCGCGCCCAAGCGGTTATCGCCAGCGGAGAGGAATGATGCAAGTTCGTCATATTTTTATTGCTTTGAGCGTCGTCGCGCTTGTGACGCTCGCCGCGCCCGCGCTTGGGCTGGCGCAAACCCCCGAACGCCTCACACAACTGGACATTGCCATTTGGCCCGAATTTGACGACCCGCGCGCGTTGGTGCAATTCGACGGCACGCTCGCCGCGACGGATGGGTATCCGCGCGAAATTTCGTTTTTGATTCCCGCCACCGCGCAATTGACGGCGACGGCGTATCAGGACGAACAAAAACAATTTCTCAACACCGACCCCGCGACCGTCGTCGCGGCAGACAACAATTGGCAACGCGTCACGTTCAAAACGCCCAAACCAAATTTTCATCTCGAATATTACGACGATGCAATTCAGGGCGCGCCGGACAAGACGCTCGCGTTTGTGTACAACGCGCTGCTGCCCGCCGATGCCGTGCAGGTTCAGGTGCAACAGCCGCTCAAGTCCGCCGATTTCAAAACCACGCCCGCCGCCGCGCTGATTTCGGAAGGGATGCACGGTTTCAAATATCATCTTTTCAATTATCCGGGCGTCGCGGCGAAGCAAGACCTCAAACTGCAAATCGCATACACCAAAACGGACCCGAATCCTTCGATGCAGAACGTGGTCCCGCCGACAACAGCCAATCAAACCGCGCCGCAAACGAGTCTTGCCGATTCCAGTACGGCGCTGAGTACGTCGCAGTGGTTGACGCTCGTCGGCGTGGGCGTCGCGTTGGCGTTGGGGCTCCTCGCGTTAGGGCTGTGGTACACGCGGCGGCAGCCGGGGCTCGCATTTGCCGGCGCGCATAGCGGCGCGGGCAAACGCGCGGAACGCGTGAACGCGTTTTGCAGCCAATGCGGCAACGGCTTGCGGACGGGCGATAATTTTTGTCCCAAATGCGGCGCGAAACGAAAATAATTTTTTATGCAATCCTCGCTCACGCAATCCGTTGAAACTATTTCGGCGACGCCGGAACCGCGTCGCCTGTCGGAACGCGTGACGACGTTGCAGCAAGTGCTGCCCTTGGCGCTGCTCGCGTTGGTGATGTTTTATCAAGTCACGCGCCACTTGATTTTTCCCGCGCGCGACCATCCGGCAATGTTTGCCGTCGAATTTTTGGCGTTTGGCATCGGCGCGCCGGCGGCGTTGTGGATCACCTTGAGTTGGATTGGCCAAGAGATTCGCGCGCGCGAGACGGCGCAAGCTCAGGCGGACACGCGCACGCGGATGCTGCTCGAAATGCAGCATCGCATCAAAAACAATTTACAAACCGTCGCCGATTTATTGTCGTTGGAATTGGCGCGCACCAAAAGTCCCGACGCGGCGCAGAGTTTGCGCGATTCGGTGACGCGCATCAAAACGATTGCGGCGGCGCATGAATTGTTGACCGCCGACCAAGTGGGCGCGACCGATATTGTGGCTCTGGCGGAACGCGTTTCGGAAAACGCGCGGCTCGCCCAAGCGCATCCCGGTCAAACGATTCAGATTCGCGTTTCGGGCGAACCGGTGCGTTTGCAATCCAAAGCGGCGACGGCATTCGCGCTGGTCATTAATGAATTGGTGAGCAATACGTTGGAACACGGTTTTGCGAATGTCGCCAAGGGCGAGATCGAAATCGGCATCGCGGCGGACGATGCGCGACCCAACGCGGAACGGCGCGCGTATGTGATTGTGCAGGACAGCGGCGTCGGTTTGCGCGACGGCTTTGACGCGCAGCGCGATGCCGGTTTGGGATTACGCATTGTGCGAACCTTGATTGAAAAAGATTTGCGCGGCGTGTTCTCGCTGACGAACGGAGCGCTGCCCGATTTGCCGACGTTGGGCGCGCGCGCGGAATTTTCTTTTCCGCTTACATAAAGCGCGACCCGCAGAGTTTTCAAATTGACGCGTACTCATTCACGCCATGTTCCGAAAACCCTTCGAGTCTGCCCCGCAAAGCAAAGCGGAATTTGCGAGTCCGAAAAATTATGAAAACTTTACGCATTGTCATTGCCGACGACGAAAGTCTGCATTTATTGAGTTTGCGCGAGCAATTGGAATCCATGGGCCACCGCGTGGTCGGCGAGGCGGACGACGGTCACGGCGCGCTGCAACTATTGCGCGATGTGCATCCCGACCTTGCCATCTTGGATATCAAGATGCCTGAACCCGACGGCATCCAAGTCGCCGAAACGATTATGCAAGCGCAGCCCCTGCCGATTATTTTGCTGTCGGCATACAGCGAAGGGTCGCTCGCCGAACGCGCCGCGCACGCGCACGTCGCCGCGTATTTGATGAAACCGGTTTTGCCCCAAGACCTGATGCCTGCGATTGCTCTGGCGATGTCGCGGTTCGAGGAATTTCAAACGCTGAATCGCCAAGTCCGCGATTTGCACGACGCGCTCGAAACGCGCAAAGTGGTCGAACGCGCCAAAGGGATTTTGATGCGCCGTTTGAATTTGACCGAAGAAGAAGCGTTTCGGCGGATGCAGCGCCGCAGTCAAAACGAAAATAAAAAAATGAGCGAAATCGCCGACGCCATCATTACGGCGGACGGCATGTTGTAATTTTTTTACGAAAATTTCTCCTCTTGTTCCGCGCCTCTTTTGAGGCGCCCCCTCTGGCAAGACCCCAAGCGTTGTTGCAAACGCTTGGGGTCTTGTTGAATAACTGCAACGCTTTTTTTCCTGACGTGTCCTTTTTTATTGATTTATGCTATGCTTGACGCACTATTTTTGCTTTTTGGTTCGGGCAGGAGTCCGGCATGTCGTTTCGCAAACAGACATTATTGAGCTTGACGCTGGCATTGACGGCAATCATGGTCGCGTTTGGCTTGATTGCGCATGCGGTCATTACGCAAGACGCCGCGCTGTTTGAACGCAACGCCGCGTATGCCGACCTCGCGCGCGTCCGCTGGGCTTTGGACTATGAGCAAAATCAATTGGACACGCTGCTGCTTGATTGGAGCACCTGGACCGATACGTTCGAGTTTGCGAAAACGCACAATCCCCAGTTCATTAACGATTATTTAAGCCCCCTCACGTTTCAAAATAGCGACGTTCAATTTGCGCTTGTCCTCGATGCGCAAGGTCAGGTCGTCTATAGCGCCGAGTTTGACCCGGAAACAGAGACGCTGGCGCCCGCCGCGCCCGAACTTGTTTCGGCTTTTTTGGCGCAGCAAGATTTTCTCGGCGCGGTTACGACGACGCCCGGCTCGCATGTGGGTTTGTTCCAAGCGGATTCGGGCGTCTTGATGTTGGCGGCGCGCCCGATTCACGACAATAGCGGCCAAGGGCCGTCGAACGGCATTTTGGTCTTTGGGCGGCGGCTCGACGCCAAGACCGCGCAGCAGCTTGCGCGTCTTGCCAATTTGAATTTGACCGTGTTGCCGTGGTCTGCAGCGCGCGTACAAGCATTGCTCAAACAATATCCCAAGTTGGCGGACGACGCGCAGGCGCAGCTTGCCGCGCCGTTGGATGAACATTGGCTGCAAGGGTATGCGCGGCTAAATGATTTGGGCGGCAAGCCGGTGTTGTTGGCGCAAGTGGATTGGCCGCGCGCGGAATATCAAGCCGCGCTGTTGACGTTGAATATCGGTTTGCTCGCGCTGACGTTGATTGGTTTTGTCGCGCTGGCTCTGATTTTATGGTTGACAGAACGCGCGGTCTTTGAACCGTTGGCGGCTTTGACTAGCCAAGTGCGCGAGATTGCCGCCACCGGCGATTTTGAACGGCGCGTCCAACTGACCGCGCCGCGCGAACTCCAAGACATTGCCAAGAGCGTCAACGTTTTATTGAATGCGCTCGATGAATCGCAGCGCGCGGTCGCGGAGGAACAAACGCGTTATCGCGCCATCGTCGAAGACCAAACCGAGTGGGTCATTCGTTTTTTGCCGGACGGCGCGTTGACGTTTGCAAACAAAGCGTTTTGCCGCAAGTTTGAAATCCGAGACCGCAAATGGCAAGGCGTCAATTGGTTTTCACGCTTGCCGCCCGAGACGGTCAACGCTTTGCACGCTTGTTGCGCGCAGCTGCCCGCCACGCCGGTGGCGCGCTGTTTATTGAAACTCGACGGCGTCGGCAGCGCTCCGGAACAACATTCTTGGACGCTGCGCGCCATTTTTAACGACGATGGCGCGTATACGGAAATTCAAGGCGTTGGCGCGGACGTTAGCGAACAATATCAGGTCGAAGAAAAACTGCGTTATCTTGGCACGCACGATACCTTGACCGGTTTGTATAATCGCGCGTTCTTTGAGCAAGAGCTGGCAAATTTGACCGACGCGGTTCAATATCCGGTTTCGATTGTGGTGGCGGATATTGACGCCATGAAATGGACGAACGACCAATACGGACATGTGGCGGGCGATGCGCTCTTGACCGCGACCGCCGGTATTCTTACCGAAGCGTTCCGTTCGCAAGACCTGGTCGCGCGCATGGGCGGCGATGAGTTTGCGGTTTTGTTGCGGCAGACGCCGTCCGAAACCGTAGCGCAGGTTGTGGCGCGCGTGCGGACGCGTCTGATGGCGCACAACGCGACAGCCGTTCCGACGTTGAGTCTTTCGCTCGGTTGGGCGACGGCTCAAACGCCCGCCGCGTTACATGCGACGTTCCTATTGGCTGACCGCGAAATGTACAAGGAAAAATTCGCGCGGCGTCCGGTGGAACTTTTTGAAAACGCGTTTGGCGTGCAGCCCAATTCTGAAATTCTTTCGTTGTTGGCGCACGAGGGTTCGAATGCGTTGTTGGCGGACCGGATGTTGACGGCTTCGCGCACGGCGCAATTTGAACAGGCGCTTCAAGCGTCCGAAGCGCGTTTGCGCGCGTTGTTGGAATTGTTGCCGGTGGTGACGTATGTGATTCAATTGGACGACGCGGCGAAACCTTTGTTTATCAGTCAACAAATTAACGAGCTGGTGGGTTTCACGGCGGAAGAATGGCTGAGCCATCCCAACATGTGGCAAGAACGCGTGCATCCCGACGACCGCGCGTCGGTCGAGCAACAGATGAGCCAGCTGCAAGTGAACGGTCCGCCGCTGGATGTCGAGTATCGCATGTCGGCGCGCGACGGACGTACGGTTTGGGTGCAGGGCCGCGCGCGCTTGGTGCGTTTGGGGCAGACGCTGGTTTTGCATGGCATTTGGTTGGACGTGACGGCGCGCAAAGAATTCGAAGCGCAGCTGGCGCATCAGAACCGCGAAATCAAACACCTCTTTCGTTTGACGACGGCGATGAATCGCGGCGAATCGTTAGGGGTCATTTTTCAAGCCGCGCTCGATTCTCTCGTCGAGATGCTCGGCGTGCAGCACGCTTCCATTTTGTTGTACGACGAACAAGGCGTCATGCGGTTTGTGGCATGGCACGCGCTGTCGGACGCATATCGCGCGCGGGCGGAGGGTCATTCGCCGTGGACGCGCGATACAAAAAATCCGGCGCCGCTTTTGGTTCCCGATGTCTTGGCGGAAGCTTCGTTGGGCGGATTGCGGCCCGTCATTTTGCGCGAAGGGATTCAGGCGCTCGGCTTTATTCCGCTTTTGCAAGATGAAACGCTGCTCGGCAAGTTCATGTTGTATTACGACGAGGTACATGAATTCACGCCGGAGCAAGTGCAGTTGGCGCGCGCCATCGCTAATCAGACGGCGGTTGCCATCACCCGTACGCAAGAACGGCAGGCGCTGGAAGCCGCCAAGCGCGAGATGGAAGCGATTTTTCGCGCGGTGCCCGATATTTATTTTCGGCTCGACGCGGACGGCGTTATTTTGGATTGTCAGGCGGGCGCGCGCAACGACTTGTTTGGAATGCCGCGCGACTTGGTGGGGCGCCGCATCCAGCATGTCGCGCCGCAGCGGATTGCGACTCGCCTGCAAGAAGCGCTGCTGCAATGCCAAGTTAGTCAATCCGCCGTCACCATCGAATATCAATTGCCGTGGTCGCAGCAACAGCAAACGTTTGAAGCGCGTTTTCTGCCCATTGACGCGACGCAGTGCATCATTATTATTCGCGATATTACGGCGCGGCGCGTTTCCGAAGAGCTCAATGTCGGCTTGATGAGCTTGGCGGAACAACTCAATAGCGCGCAAACGCGAGAACAGGCGGCGCTCATTGTCGCGCAAGCGACGGATCGTTTGTTGGACTGGGACGCGTTTTGGTTTATCCAATACACGCCCGAAGAAGCGCAAGCGTACCAGACGGTTCTGGCGTTTGATGTGCGGGACGGCATTCGGATGCGGCTGCAAAATAATACGACGCCGGCATTTCTGCCTTTTATCGAACGCGCCGTGCGCGAAAAAGATATTTTGTTATTGAGCCAAGAACCGGAAAGCGATGCGCTGTCCGAGTTGCCGCTTGAACAGTTGGGGGACCCGCCGGGCTCGTGGTTGTTTGTGCAGGTGCGTTATCACATTCGCCCGCTGGGCGTGTTGGCGCTCGAAAGCCGCGCCGCCAACGCGTATTCGCAGGCGTCGCTCAAAATTTTGCGGAGCATCGCCGACCAATTTGGGATGGTGTTTGCGCGGCTTCAGGTGCAGGATGATTTGCGCGCGAAAAATGTGGAATTGGAACAGGCGTATGACAAGACGATTGAGGGCTGGGCGCGCGCGTTGGAATTGCGCGATACCGAAACGCATGGCCACGCGCGGCGCGTGGTGGATTTGACCATCGCGATTGCGCGCCAGCTCGGCGTCCCGGAAGACGAAATCAAACATATTCGTCGCGGCGCGCTGTTGCATGACATTGGCAAGGTCGGCATCCCCGACCAGATTCTGTTAAATCCCAAACCGCTGACGGATCAAGAGTGGCAGGTGATGCGAATGCATCCCGTTTACGCGCACGAAATGCTCAAGGATATTTCATATCTGGATGCCGCGCTTGCCATTCCGTACTGCCATCACGAATGGTGGAACGGTCAAGGGTATCCGCGCGGTTTGCAAGGCGAAGCGATTCCGCTCGCCGCGCGTATTTTCGCCGTCGTAGATGTGTGGGACGCGCTCTCTTCTAATCGCGCGTATCGCGCGCGGTGGGCCCCCGAGCAGGTGCGCGACTATATTGCGCGCCAGTCCGGCGCGCAATTTGACCCGCGCGTGGTCAAGGTCTTTATGGAATTGCTCGACGAACAAAATTTTGCCTAAGTTACCGGCTTGGATTTTGGCGGTTACGTTTTGAATCTTGATTTTTTGTTTTTGGCGATGCCGGCTGCGGCATCAACGCTTCAATCAGATCCCCGACAATCAAACCCAGCGCCAAGCTGATTGTCAGCCACCACCAATCGTTCCAAAAGAGCGAAACGCCCCAGCCGATAAAAACGGTTATGGCAAAGCCAATGACCGGCGGATTGAGTTGGCAAAAGGTTTTCATGGCGTTAAAAACAAAACCCCCGGTACGCGCTTGCATCCAAGCGGTACAGGGGGCTTCATCACCACGCGCTGCCGATACGGCGCAGCGCAAGTATTTAGGGCGCGGGCTTGTGGCAATCCGCGCATTGCGCGTCGCGATAGTCCGCGTGATTTTCCGGCGATTTGGGCGCGCCCAATGCGCCGGGCGTATGACATGCCGCGCACGCGCTGGCGGCATGGTCGGGCGGAATGGGTGGGATGCCGGAACTTGATTCGCCGCCGGAATCGCCGTCTTGCTTGGGCGGCATAGTTTCTTCGCCCGCTTTTTCAGGTTGATGGCACGTCACGCATTGCGCGTTCGTATAATTTTGGTCCTTGTGCGATTGCGGTATTTGAGCAAAGCTGGTCGCGCCCGTGTCGTGACATCCTAAACATTCGGCGCGTCCGGCAAGCGTATGCGTAATGCTTGGGGGCTTGCCCGCTTGCGCGTCGTATCCTTCCGGCGGAATGGTCGGAACGTGACACGCCAAACACAAGTCATTGGTGCGCCCCTCGTGCGAGGCGGGCATCGGACGAACCTTGCTGTCGAGACCGTGACAAATCTGACAATCTGGATTGCCGCCGATGGGATGCGGAACTTGGGCGGGCGGCGCGTTCGGGTCGGCTGGCGGTTTGACCGCCGCCTGCAAAACTTGGGCGAGCGCGGGCGCGTCGAATCCGGCAAATTCCCATTTCGTGCCGTGACACGCGCTGTTGGAACAGAACGAAGTATTGTCGCTGCCGCCTGCGTTGCGCGTATCGTGGCACTCTTGGCATGTCGCGTCAAACTTGGTGCGATGCTGTAAAAGCCACGTCGTCGTTTTGTGCGAATCCGGTTCGTTGGCTTGTTCCAGCACAAGCGCCGTATTGGCTTGCGCGCCTTGACTGATGGACGGAATGGTATGGCACACATTACATTCCAGCCGAATCGCTGCTTTGCGGTCCGGCGTAAAGTGTTTGCCGTCGTGACAACGGAAACAGCCCGCCCATTCTTTATGCCCGAGATTGTCGGGATGCGTCGTCCAATCGAGCCCCTGCTCTGGAAAATGCAATTTCGGATACCACGTTTGCAATTCGCGGACGGCATTTTGGACCGCCGTCGGATTTTGTTGATAGAATTCGGGATAATTTTGTTGATAGTACGCTTCGACGCGTTGAATCGCCTGATTCGCCAAATTCAAATCCGAGCCGAACGATTGCGCCAAGACTTCGACGCCTTTGGCTTTGATATTGGGAATCGTCGGGTCAATTTGTTTGGTGGCGAGCAAATTATCCATCGCTTCGGCGGGCGTCAAAAAGGTGTGCGAAACGCGATTGTGGCAGTCAATGCAATCCATGCGCCGCTTGGGCAGCTGCGCGATTTGTTCCGACGTCAAAGGATTTTCGAGGTCGGTGTAGGTTGTGGTCGTGCCGTCGGCATTGGTAACTTGAACCCACGGAATCTCTTGTTTGAGCTCTGCGCTGTCGGTGTAAATAAAATCAATCGGGTTTTCGATGTGCCAATGGATGCCGCGCCCCAATCCTTCGCGTTCCGTGCCGCCGCCGATTTTCATCACCTGCGTTGTGCTTTGCAAAGTATTGTCCGGGTCGGCTTGATAATCTTTGGTGGAAACGACCTTGTCCCACGAGAATTTTTCGGGCCAATGACATTTCTCGCACGATTCGCGCGCGGGCTGCAAGCCCTTGGCGTACAACGGAAATTCGTACTGCCCGGTCAAGTACGACCACACAAATTGCGCGTCATTCGCTTTGCGCGTGAACTTGATGCCGAACGAAGTGCGTCCGATATGACACTCGACACATTCCACGCGTGCGTGCGGCGAACGCAAATACGATTCGTAATGCGGCGGCATGGTGTGACAGGTCGTGCCGCAAAAGTACGACGAATTGGTATAGTCCCACGCATACAATCCGCCGCTAAACAGCAACAGCAAAACGAACGCGCCGCCAAACATCAAAAACCAGGTGCGCGGGCGCACGCTGCGAATACGTTGCCAAATTTTTTTAAACCATTGCATCCGATGCCTCCACGTTTTAGCGCGAGTTTTTCACTGCTGCATCACGGTTGTTTATGACAATCCGCGCAAGTTGAATCCAAGCGGCCCTCGTGGTCCGGCGGATTTTTGGGCGCGCCGCCGACGCCGCTGACGTGACACACCTGACACACGGCGCGCCCCGCATGGTCGGCGGGCAGCGCGCTGGCGTTCATGCTGCCGCTCGCCGTCGGCGTACCTTGCGGCGCGGGCGTCCAAGTGGGTTTGCCCGGTTCGAGCGTAGCGGTTGGCGGCGCGGGCGTCGGCGTCGGCGGTACGCGCGTGGCGGTGGGCGTAAAGGTGCGCGGCACAAAGACCTGCTGTTTGTCCGAGACCGGCGGCACAACGCTGAGGGCGGTGGTTTCCGCCGTAACGAACAAGTACAATCCGAACATGAGCGCGGCGCCGATGGCAAAAGCAAAAGGCAAAAAACGGCGGCGGCGGCGCCGTTGAATTTCGAGCGGCGCTTGATGGCTCGCTTTGCCCTGTTCGATTAATTCAAGTTCGAGCGCGTGTTCCGTTTGCATCTCGTGGCGCGACATTTTGCCCGTGAACATGGACTTGTTGAACGTTTTAAGATGGACGTTGTAAAAATGCCACACTAGAATCGCCAGGATGGCGAGCAGCGCTTCGCCGCCGTGCGCGGCTTTGGCGACGGGAATCCATTCGCCCGGCAAAAATTTGGTCGCCAAAATCGGATTCCACAAAATGAAACCTGTGAGCGCCATGATGAGTGTGCCCCACACTAGCGCCCAGTATTCAAATTTTTCGCCCCACGAATAACGGTCGTATTTCGGCTCGGCGCGCCGCAAGCCGAGATTGAAAAAGAATTGATTGAACGCGTCGAACGCGTCTTGCAGACGCGGAAAAATTGTCCAGCGCGCGCGTTCCACATAAATTTTTTGTCCGACCATGATAAATTCCGCAATCGAGACAATAACCAAAACGATTGCGGCAAAGCGATGGAGGACGCGCACGGTTTCGATGCCGCCCATCCACACAATCAAAGTTTCTGCCCAGGCCTCGCCCGCGAATTTTTGCGGCAAGCCGGTGAGGGTGAGGAGCGTGAACGAAAGAATGAGTAAAAGATGCTGCGCGCGTTGAATGCTGTTAAAGCGGCTATACTCTTGCGCCGACGTGGGCGCGTTCGTTTCCGTTTGAGCGGCCATGGGCTACCCCTCATCCTTTTGAATCGTAGGCGTCTTGGCTGTCGCAAGGCGCCGCCGCACGCGCCGATACACATCGCTGGCGATAAAAATCAACAACGCGCCAATCGTCAGGGGAATGAGAATCCAATAAAACAGATTCACATAATAGACGAGCGGATATTTGTCGGGACTCGCTTCGTAATGGCTCATCCACGCGGCGGTAAAGGATGCGGTCGTCGCGTCGGGATGACAACGCTGGCAGGTGACGAGCAAATTTTCTTGGGTCGCCACCATAGACGCCGGGTCCGAGACGCTCTTGATATTGTGGACGCCGTGACAATCGTAACAGACCGGTTTATTGGTTGCCTGGTCGGGATGCTGCTTGGCAAAGAGTTCGACGGTTGTGCCGTGAAAATCTGAAATGTAGGTGTTTAATACGTTTGTCGAAATCGCGTATTTCGACATGATGTTTTGGTCAGTATGACAATCCGCGCACAGTTCCGGCGATTGGAGCCGAAAACTTGCGGTGGTCGGATTGCTGATGCGGTGCGCGCTGTGACAATCCGTACACGTCGGCACGTCGGGATTATTGTCGTTGAATAACGCTTCGCCGTGAACGCTTTGGATATACGCGTCGCTGATGGCGCTGTGACATTGCGCGCAGGTTTGCGGAATACGCGTGCGCGGCGTCGTCGGGTCGGTTACGGCGTGCGCGGTGTGACAATCGGTGCAGACGGCGGCGTTGCGATTGCCGCCGGCGAGCGCCACCTGGTGCATACTGTCGAGCGTCTGGCGATAATTGTCCGCGTGACATCCTTCGCACGTCCGATAATTTTGTAACGTCACGTCGCGGCGGTCGGTGTAATTGGCGGGCGGATGTGGATAGCCGGAAATGTCGGTATGACATTGCACGCACTGCACTTTGAGCGTGCCGTGAATGGACGCGTGATAATTTTCGGCGTCCACGTACAGCGAAAGCGGTTCGCCGCTAGGCAAGGTCATCGCCAGGTCGGGATTGGTATGACAGCTCAAACATTCTTGGTCGCTCAGGGGGCCTTGCGCTTGCGCGCCGAGAGCGAAACCCATAAACGCGCCCACTGCAATCAATAACGCGCCGAACGGCAGCAACCGCCGCGCGGCGCGCTTGGCTACAGCTATTTGTTCACACAATCCGCTCATAGACAAATGTCTCCCCACCCAGTTTCAAAATGAACCAGCGCGTCTCTTTTGGCATAGGACGATTCCTGCGCGAACGCTGCACAATTGCGTTTAGAGTGTAGGGGGAACGAGTCCTATTAAAATAGGAAATTAGTCAAAAGTAGGTGAGAAATTGCGGCACGCGCCGCCGCCAAACGTTTGGCGGCGGCGCGTGCCGCGAAAGTTTTGTCGCAAAATTCTGCCGCGAAAGTTTTGTCGCAAAATTCTGCCGCGAAAGTTTTGTCGCAAAATTCTGCCGCGAAAGTTTTGTCGCAAAATTCTGCCGCGAAAGTTTTGTCGCAAAATTTTGCGACAAATTACACCAAAAAATGACGCTTTTTTGACTTGGGCCCGATAGGGTACAATCAAATTTGTGTCTGAAGGGGGACACATACCAAAGCGGATTCCATCATTCGCTGCGGTTTCCCCATGAGGGGGTCATGCGTTGCGCGCGCTGCGCGTGACGCGGCGTGGTTTGCCTGGCGCGTCGTCCATAAAAACGGCGGCGGCGCCTTGGTCACGCGATTCATAATTTAGCTTGACGTGAACGCGTGACGCGTATTTTGTACCGCGGAAAGGGGTGAAGGGTACAGCTCTTTGACCCGAGGACAGAGAGCGTAGAGCGGTTTAGAAACCTCACATGTCGAATTGGAGGCAAACCAATGTCTAGTTGGAAAATTGTCGCGATTGCCGCGAGCGTCATTGCCGTTCTCACCATTGCGCTTGCGGTTATCTCGTTCTCCCCTGCCGCAACGGCAGTCGCTGCGCCCCCGGCGCAAGAGCCGACGCCCGCGCCACCCAGCGCCGTCGTCCATATCGTTCCGGTCCCCATGAATCGCAATGACCCGAACGTTATCACAGGCGCTCTCAAAATCATCACCGATACCCAAGTCGGCGAATCGAATGTTACAATCGCGATGGGCGCGAGCGGCTTGCCGAACGTTCCCGTCAACGTCCCCGTGCGCGTCGAGTGCCGCGCCGAAGACGTCGCATACACCGGGCCCATGACGCCGACGTGGACGTTGTTCAAACCGACCGAATCCCAAGCCGCGTTCAAGGATCCCAAAGCGAACTTGACCGAATTCACGCCCGATGTTTCGGGCGCGTATGCGGTTTCGTGCGCGCTGCCTGGCCGCGGCGAAGCGGGCGGCGTACATATCTATGCCGGCGCGTACATTGGCAATAATGCCGAAACGTGCAAGACCTGTCATCCGCGCCAAGTGGAAGATTGGGTCAAGACCGGACACGGCAATGCGTTGCAATCCAACATTGATAACACACATTCGCCCGACGCCAGCACGCACTTTAACGAAAGCTGCGCGGCGTGTCATACCACCGGTTTCTTTGCGCCGCCGGTCGGCGCAGGTTCAAATGGTTTCAAAGATGCCGCCGTTCAATCCAAGTGGCAGTTCCCAACCTATGAACAAATCAACGCGGCAGGCAAAGGCGGCAAAAGTAATTGGGACGCGATGCCCGCCGCAGTCAAAGCGATGGCGAATGTGGGCTGCGAACAATGTCATGGCCCCGCCGCCGACCATGTGAACAAGGGCTTGCCCATCATGGCGTCGAGTCAGAATGAAGGCACGTGCAATATGTGTCACAATTCGGGCAACGTCAACGACAAGGGCGAAGAACTCAAAAACGCCGGCCACTCGGACGCGAGCTCGGCTGCTTTCAATACCCCGGTAGGTTGGGGCGAACAACAATGCGTGCGCTGTCATTCCGGCGACGGCTTTGTGTCGTTCCTCGCCAATCCGACGAATCCGGGCGCATGGAAAAATAACAAACAGACTATCGTTTGCGCGACGTGTCACGACCCGCATAACGGCGAAAACGCGTGGCAGCTTCGCATCGTAGATAAACCGGTCGAAATACCGTTTGAAGTAAAACAAAACGTCGGGCTTTCGGCGACCTGTTATACCTGTCACAACGCGCGCACCGATCCGGCGAACGCAGTCAAGAGCTCGTTCCCGCATTACAGCTCGGTGGCTGAATTCATCAGCAACACCGGCGGCGTGACGTACGGTCAAAAGGTTGCGAATTCGCCGCACGGCGATCTCGTCGGCATTGCGCCAGTTCCGAATCCAGCCGCCAAAGAAAATCCGGCAGCCAGTAAATTCCTCTGGAGCAGCGCGGACGACGAAAAAGGCAATACGCCCGGCGCGTGTGTCGTGTGTCACATGACGCCCGTCATCACCGACCGCCAAGACCCGAACTTTGAAAAGGTCGGGGGCCACTCTTTTAACACGGTCAGTCCGGATGGCAAGTTCGAGTACACCGCATCGTGCCAAGCTTGTCACCAAGACCTCACCACGTTCAACATGAAGGTACAAGCCGATTACGATGGCAACGGTAAAATCGAAGGCGCGCAGGATGAAGTCAAAGGTTTGTTGACTGTGTTGTTAAAAGCGCTGGAAGCCAAAGGCGTCAAAACCGTTCCCACCGGCTATCCGTATGCAACGCTGCCGAAAGGCGCGGACGGCCAAGTGGACGACAAGATTGACAATGCCTGGTACAACTTTCGCACCGTGTACGGCGTAATGTGGGGCGAAGAAACCGGCAACGGCAACGAAGGCAAAGCGCAAGCCATTCACAATTTCAAACGCGCGGTTCAACTCTTGCAGCTCTCGTACAAAGACCTCACGGGCCAAGATGTGCCGGGCGCGACGCTGATCACGAAATAAACAGCGCGGCGCTTTTGCGTTGAACGGCGAGACGAAAATAAGGAATGGATACGGCGGACGCGTTCCCGAAACGGAGCGCGTCCGTTCTCGTGTACGCTACGGATTCGTAAAATATAATTTCCCGCTCGTCATTGCGAGCCGCTTTTGCGAAGCAATCCCCTGCGCGTGGGTTCAGGAAGTTGTAAATTTACGAGCCCTAAATGTCCCGCGCGAGACAGGGCATCTGTCATAACTTGGGCGCTCTCAAGCGATTTTGACCGCGCTTGGACATGATTCGGACTTGGCGTTATTACTCTAAAACCAGTCTCAAAACGGATGTGCCGTTCCGCATCCGAAATTTGCAAGGAGTGGCAAATGGCTAGCATTCTGCAAAATCCCCCCGCAAGACCCGCTGCGCGCTCATCCGGCCTTTCCATCAAATATATTCTCGGCAGCATTGTCTTGCTCGGCGTTATCGCCTTTGTTTTATTTAGCAGTTTTCAATCCAATGCGGTCTATTACTATACGCTCCCCGAACTGTACGCGCAACAGACGGAACTTGTCGGGCGCACCGTGCGCGTGAATGGGCCGTTGGATAAAGCGAGCATCGCGAACGACCAAAAGAATTTAGTTCTGAAATTCAATCTCGTCGAAGGCGGTCACGTTTTGCCCGTCGTCTATCGCGGCGTCGCGCCCGATACGATGAGTAGCGGCGAATCCGTTGTCGCCGAAGGCAAGCTTGACGGCAACGGCGTCTTTCAAGCCGATTCCATTCTGGTCAAGTGCCCCAGCAAGTACGAAAAAAGCGCGGAACAATAGGAACGAAGGTCAATCGAGGTTCGTAGGGCAATTTTCAAATTTGCTCTATCTTTTTCAGGGAGCCGAGGATGGCGCTCTTACAAATAGCCGAAGTAGGCAATCTTACGCTGGTCTTGGGAATGGTCGTTTCGTTGTATGTCATTTTCGCCGCCATTTTTTCCCAACTCAAACGCCGGCCCGAATTTCTCGTTAGCGCCAAACATGGCGTCTTTGTCGTTGCAGGTTTGACCACGCTCGCGGTCGTCATTCTCGAATGGGCGTTGCTGACGCATCAATTCCGTTTTGAATATGTCGCCAATCATGTTAGCCGCAATCAACCTGCGTTTTACACCGTGTCCGCGCTCTGGGGCGGCCAAGAAGGTTCACTCTTGTTTTGGGTGTGGCTGCTCGGCTTGTTTGGCGCGGCGGTTTTAATCCAACAAGCGAATCAGCGCAAACATCTGGTCCCCTGGGTGATTGCTTTTATGGCGTTCACGCAGACATTCTTTTTTGCGCTGTTGGTCTTTATCTCTAGCCCGTTCGTTTTACTGCCGCAAACGCCGGCGGACGGTGTGGGTTTGAATCCGCTGCTCCAAGACCCCGGCATGTTTATTCATCCCGTCACGCAATATCTGGGTTATGTCGGATTCACCGTGCCGTTTGCCTTTGCGCTCGCCGCGCTCGTCACGGGCGATTTGAGCTATGACTGGATTCGCACCACGCGGCGGTGGGCTTTGTTTGCGTGGCTGTTTCTCTCGCTCGGACTTTTGTTTGGGATGCGTTGGGCATACGTCGAACTCGGCTGGGGCGGCTATTGGGGTTGGGACCCGGTAGAGAACGCCGCGCTCATTCCGTGGCTCACCGGCACGGCTTATTTGCACAGCGTCATGATCCAAGAAAAACGCGGCATGTTAAAAGTGTGGAATCTCGTCCTCATCATGCTCACATTCCTGCTGTGTATTTTGGGTACGTTCATTACGCGCAGCGGCGTGATTCAATCGGTGCATGCGTTCGGCGTGAGCTCGATGGGTCCCTTGTTCCTCGCGTACATCGCGGCGGTCTTGGTGGTCTTTGCGTACCTGATGTATCTCCGCATGGACAAACTCAAAGAAGAAAACCGTCTCGATTCGTTCGTGTCGCGCGAAGCCACGTTCCTGTTGAACAATTTGATTTTGCTCGGCGCGGCGGTCGCCACGTTGTGGGGCACCATCTTTCCGATGTTGAGCGAAATTTTTGCGGGGAAACAAATCACCGTCGCCGCGCCGTTTTTCAATCAAATTAACGGGCCCATCTTTTTGGCGTTGATTGTATTGATGGGCGTTTGCACACTCATCGGTTGGCGGCGCGCGTCGCCCGCGCATCTCAAACGTAATTTCATGCCGCCGCTGCTGCTGGCGGTTGTCACAACGGTTCTCCTTGTGGCGTTGGGCGTGCGCGACCCGTATGGCTTGGTCGCGTTCGCCGCGGCGACGTTCGTTTTGGGAACCGTGCTGTTGGAATTTTATCGCGGGATTCGCGCGCGGATGCGGATGTATCGCGAAAATGCCGTCGTCGCGCCGGTGCAGTTGGTGAATAAAAATCGGCGGCGTTACGGCGGTTATATTGTACATATCGGCGTCATTCTCGCCGTCATCGGCATTGTCGGTTCGACCTTTTTTCAAAGCGAGCTGCAAAAGAATGTCATGCCGGGCGAAGCGGCTACGCTGGGGCAATACACGCTGCAATTTGAAAAATTGAAAATGACCCAAGAAAACAACGCGCAAGTGATTGCCGCCGATTTGGTTGTGTTCGAGAACGGCGCGCAAGTGGATACGCTTCGTCCGCTCAAGGCGTATTATCCCGCCGCTGACCAGATGACGACCGAAGTCGCGGTGCGAACTACATTGCGCGAAGATTTGTACGTGATTCTCGCCGGTTGGAATGACGACGGCAGCGCGACGTTGAAAATCATTATCAATCCGCTCGTCGTGTGGTTGTGGATTGGTTTCATTGTCTTTATCGTCGGCACGTTGATTGCGATGTTGCCTGACCCGCGTCATGCCCAAGTCGCCGAACGTGTGCGCGCGGAAAAGGCGTTGGTGGGGGCATAGGGCGATAGGGCGATTGTGCGATAGCGTTGTGACGATTGCGCGCAATTATGTCGCGTGCAACACAATTGCTTGACCGTCCCAAAACGTATGGAAAGCTTGTTCATTCTGGCGCTCGTCAGCAGCGTCATTTTATTGGTGGGCTATCCGCTCATCAATCCCGCGCGCTATCGCGCCGCGAACGAGCGCGCGGCGCCGAGACATTACGATGATTTGTATAGCGCGCGGGAAAATGCGTTCGAGGCGCTGCGCGATTTGCAATTTGAATACGCGACCGGAAAACTTTCGACGGCGGATTATGAACAATTGCAGGCGCGCTATCAAGTTCAGGCGGCGGACATTATGCGACAAATTGACGCGTTGGAACCGGATGGCGCGCGCGCGAACGGGCCGCGCGCTTGCCCGCGTTGTCACGCCGCTCTGAGCGCCCAAGATAAATTTTGCGTCAAGTGTGGAGCGAAATTATGAATTCGGTTTTGGCTTGGCCGCGCGCGGAAACGCCGGATGCCGCCGCGCAAGTCGTGTATTGGCGTTTGCTCGACGACCGCGCGCTGGCAAAAATTTTGCGCGGGTTGATTCCGTGCAGTCTGGCGCTCATCGCCGTCGCGTTGTACATGGCGCTTTTTTACGCGCCGCGCGAGGCGACGATGGGCGACGCGCAGCGCATCTTTTATTTTCACGTGCCGAGCGCGTGGATCGGTTTTTTGTCGTTCTTGATCGTCTTTGTGGCGAGCGTTTTATTTTTAATCAAACGCGAACGCAAATGGGACGCGCTCGCGCTGTCCGCCGCCGAAATCGGCGTGGTCTTTACGACGCTTGTCTTGTTGACGGGCCCGGTGTGGGCTAAAGCCGCGTGGGGTACGTATTGGGTGTGGGACGCGCGCTTGACGACGACGCTGGTGTTATGGCTCATCTATGTCGGCTATCTGATGCTGCGCGCGGGCGCGGACGATATGAAACGCGCGCGCATCGCGGCGGTGTTGGGCATCATCGGTTTTCTCGACGTGCCGATTATTTATCTTTCGGTGACGTGGTGGCGCACGATGCATCCGGCGCTGGTGGTCAGCGAAGCGGGCGGCTTGGACCCGGCCATGCGGACGACGTTAATGGTCGCGCTGTTATCGTTCACGGTCTTGTTCGGGTGGATGCTGGCTTTGCGTGTGCGGCTGGAACAGAAACGCGACGCGTTGGCTTGGCAGCGCGCCCAAGAAGAGGATTGAGATGGAAAGCTTGATGATTGCCTATGCCATTATCGCCGTCGTGTTGGTCGGCTATATTGCCGCCATCGTCGTTCGCACGCGCCGCCTCGAGCGCGCGCGGCAAGCGGAATAGCTGTAGCGTCAAGCGTCCGGTTTGTCGCGACCGCCCAAATTTTTGCATGAAATACGCGCAAGAATTGGCGCCGATTCTTGCGCGAACGCATCGCCAAGATACGTTCTAACGCGTCCCGCGACGGGACCGGTTTAGGAGCAGAGAATATGGACAGCGCCCCACAAAATCTCGATGTCCAAGAATTGGCGCAACAGCTTTGCGTCAAAGCGCTCGAGTTGTCCGACCTCGATGTGATGTTGGAGGATTATCAGCGCGAGCGCGCGCAGTTGATTCAAGAAATCAACAAACTCAAAGCGTTGTTATGGGAACATGCCGGCGACGCGCAGGCCCTGGCGCGTTTGGGGATTACGGATGCGTCGCTGCTGCCGCCGCCAGCCGGGAATCTGTGAATTCGTTTTGACGGGAGTACGTTATGCCAAGATTTTCGCGTTTGACAATCGGCTTGGGCGTTTTGCTGTTGGCGTTATGGTTTGGCTTTGGCGCCGCAGCCGCGCAGCAACCCGCGCCGAATGTGGACGACCAAGTGTTGCGGATTGCCAAAGATTTGTACTGTCCCGTTTGTACCGGCGTGCCGTTGGATGTGTGCGACACGCAAGCGTGCGTGCAGTGGCGCGCGTTGATTCGTGAAAAATTATTGGCGGGCGAAAATGAGGCGCAGATTCGGGCGTACTTTATCGCGCAGTACGGCGAACGCGTTCTCGGCGCGCCGCCGCCGGAAGGATTCAATTTGAGCGCGTACCTTTTACCGTTCGGCGCGTTATTGCTGGGCGCGGCGCTGGTTTTTTTCACTGCGCGCGG
>Ga0226835_1000954_pt1 | contig 20345 bp, 13 predicted proteins | sample LAC_MetaG_1_FD_163627 | JGI IMG/M metagenome (GOLD analysis project Ga0226835, IMG submission 163627) | Anaerobic ammonium oxidizing microbial communities from anammox membrane bioreactor (MBR) in UC Berkley, California, United States -... | ecosystem: Engineered > Bioreactor > Anaerobic >...
CATCCCGTAATCGTTGAGCTGGCTGGCGCTCCACAGGCGGTCCGAGCCCAGCGCCGCCGCCAGCCGCGCCAGCAGACCGGCGTGCCGGAGCAGGCCGGTGTGGCGGTCGAAGGGCGTGCGCGCGTCTTCGCGGCGGGCCTCGAGCGCGCGCCCGCGCAGGACGTTGCGCCAGGCCGCGTCGTCGATCAGCGCGTTGTGCACGGCCAGCGCCGGGATCGCCTCGGATAGAGGCGATGCCAGCAGCGACGCCGCCGCGACCGCCGCCTCGCCGGGTGTGGCGGCCTGCTCCAGGCCGGGCGCCGCGCCCGCCGGGATCCGCTCGCGCGCGCCCGGCGGCACATCCAGCACATCCAGCACCGCGCTCCAGAAGGGCGACGGCGGGACGGGCGCGCCGGCGTCGTCCACGGTGAAGCGGCTGAGCGTCAGCGTCTGGCGCGCCAGCCCGACGGCCTGGTAGAACAGGCTGATGTCGTCCGCCCGCTCCTCAGCCAGCGGCAGATCGACGTCCTTTTCAGCCAGCGACCGGCGCTCGCTTTCCTGATAGAGATCGGCGTGCACCTGGGGCGCCGGGAAAATCCCCTCAGCCAGCCCCAGCAGATAAACGTGATCGTGGGGCAGACCGCGCGCCTCGTGAACGTCCGTCGCCAACACCCGCCCCAGCCGGCTCAGTCCGCCCGGCGGCGTGACGTCCACCCCGGCCAGCGCCAGCTCAAGCTCCTGCCGGAAGGCGGCCCAGGGCATGCGCGCCGCCGGATTGACCAGCGCGTGCGCCGCGCGGATCTCGCGCAACACGTCCCACAGCGCGTGCAGGGCCAGCATATCGCGCGTGACCTGCTCGCCGTCGTGCCCGGCGCGGACCTGCCCGACCAGATTGACATGGTCGCGCGCAGCAGGCGGCGGGATTTGCTCGCCGGCGGCCTCGGCCTCGCGTTGCGCTTCCGGATCCGGCCCGGCCAGCGCCTCGACCCAGTGCAGCAGGTCGTCGAGCGTCCCGGCAGCGGGTGGAGTCACGCGCCGGAACCAGGCGTCGAGCGTGTCCGCCAGCCGGTCCGGATCGGCGGCCAGCTCCGGGCGCGCCTCGCCGTCTTCGTCGGTCAGCGGCCTGGCGCTCGCGCGGATCGCGGCCAGCCAGGCGTCGCGCCCGCGCACGACCTGCCGCTCCTGGCTGATGCGCGCCAGCGCCGCGATCGCTTCGGGATCCAGGCCAGGCGCTGCCAGATAGGGGCTGCGCAGGACGTCGAGCGTCTCGCGCCGGGGAAAGTCGAGCGCGGAGAGATCGATCAGGTCCAGGAACGCGGCCACGGCCGGGTTTTCGCGCAGGGGCAGCCCTTCGCGCACGACCAGCGGGATGCCGTAGGCGCGAGCGGTTTCGCGCAGTGTGCCGCTGTAGCGCGCCGGGTCGCGCGTGAGGATGGCGATCGACTCAGGGGGTGTGCCGTCCAGCAGCCGGCGCTTGACACGCCGCAGCACCGCGCTGACCTCGCGCCCCACGTCCGGCGCCGCGATGAGCGTCAGGGCATCGCCCGCCGGAGCCGGTTGGGACGTCACGGCGAAAACCGTCTCCATCATGTGCTGGAGCGGCACGGCACGCCCGCAGCCGTCTTCGGGCGAGGGCACCGGCTCGATCCGCCAGACGTCGCGGCCAGCGGCCAGCAGCCGCTCGCGCGTCTGAACGAAGCGGCGAAAGCGCGGGGCGCGGGCGTCGTCCACCTGCGTCAGGGTCAGGCGCGTGCGCTCGGTCTGGCGCGCCAGGGCGGTCAGCAGTTCGACGTGCAGGCGGTTGAACTGGTCGAATCCGTCGACCACCAGCAGCCGGACGCCGTCCATGCCGGCCGTGCCGCGCCGCACGTGCTCCAGCGCCACCCAGCCCGCGCCGTGATTGTCCACCAGCTCGCGCTCTTGCAGAAACGCCTGGTAGGCGTGGTAGATGCGCGCCAGGTCGCGATCCTTGGGGCCGCGCTCTTCTGCTGCCTGGGTGAACGTCTCCGGCAGCACCAGCCCTTGTTTCAGCTCGGTGATCAACCGCCCGGCCAGCGCCACGAAGCCGGGCGTCCCGGCGATGGGGCCGAAATGCTCCAAAGCGCCGTCGTCGCGCAGGCGCTCGATCGCGCGGCGCAGTACATGCATGCTGGCGCTCCGCCCGATGGCCCGCTGGGGGTCCCCGACCCGGTCGAGCAGCCGGCGGTAGAGCGCCTCGAAGTTGAAGAACTCGACGCCGAACAGCACCCCGTCGCTGCTGCCCGCCAGCAATCGCTGGCGAAACGACGTCACCTGGACTCCGCTCGCCAGCAGTACCCAGACCGCGCCGAAGGCTCGCAGCGTGCGCAGCGCCGCGATCTCCTCGATGACCGCGCGCGTTTTGCCGCAGCCCGCCGGCCCGATCCACAGCACCGCATCCGGGCGCGGCGCATCCTGCTCAACCGCCTCGAACGGCACGTACGGCATCGTATCCTCCCGGACGGGAGTGTAGTTCGGAGCGCGGTAAAGGGCAAACCCGCGCCGGCCAAACCCATCCCACAAATTGGTGTGGCCGTCGCTTGCCGGACGGACTATGCTCTAAAATGAAGGGTAGAACGATCCATGCCACCCTATGCGACAGAGGCAACCCCGGCCGGTAATAGGATGAAAAAAGAAGCCTGGTTGAGCCACCAGGACATGGTAGAATACGAGATGCCGGGTGCGCCTGGAAAAGGAGATGGTGTCGAAGATGCTCAAGAAGCGGTTTCTCAAGCGCGGCACGTGTAAGGTCGAGTTCGTCCTGCCGCCTGCCGTGGCGGGTCAGGCGTCCAGCGCCTATGTGGTCGGCGATTTCAACAACTGGGACGAGACCGCCACCCCCATGACCAAGCTCAAGGACGGGACCTTTAAAGCCGCGCTGGAGCTGGAGCCAGACCGGGAGTACCAGTTCCGCTATCTCGTCAACGGCAACCAGTGGCACAACGATTGGGAAGCGGACCGCTACGAACCGAATCCCTTCAGCGGCGACAACTCGGTCGTCACCACGTACCGGGATTAGCCGAGCCACGCATACCACGCAGCCCAGGGAGCCGCGCCGCCGCCCGGCGCCGACTCCACACCACAGTCCATGCCACCCGCCCCATACTACCGGCTGATGCCAGGACGTATCGGGCGGGTATTTGCGAACACACACCCGCCTAAGCGGAGAAGCAGCATGATTCGATTTGGTCGCGAAATCACCGGTAGCCTCGAAGCGTCACTGCGGCGCGAGTGGCTGGTCACGAACGGCATCGGGGGGTATGCGATGGGAACTGTGGCCGGCGCGCGCACCCGCCGTTATCATAGCCTGCTGACCGCCTCGCTCCAACCTCCGACGCGCCGCACGGTGATGGTTGCCAGCCTGGACACCTGGATCGAGATCAACGGGCGGCGCTACCCGCTGGTAACCCACGAATGGGCCGCCGGGGTCGTCCTGCCGGACGGCTATCGCCACCTGGAGCACTTCGAACTGGACGGAACAATCCCCGTCTTCACCTGGGCGCTGGGCGACGTGCAGATCGTCCAGCGCATCTGGATGGCGCATGGGCACAACACGACCTACGTGACGTTTACCTATCAGCGTGGCTGCGCGGACGTTCGCCTGGTGACCAAGCCGCTGTGCACGTTCCGCGATCACCACCACCTGACACGCGGCGGGTTCGCCATCGACGTGCAGCACGACGCGGGCGGTCCCTGGGCCGACGGGCACACCCTGACGATCACGGCCCGGCCCGAACGCGGCAGCCCAGGCGCCCGGCCATACCGCATTCTGGCGAACCGGGGCACCGCCTACGCCGAAACCGAGTGGTGGTGGAACTTCCATCTTTCCGCCGAGAAGGCGCGCGGTGAGGACGATCAGGAAGACCTGTTTGCCGCCGCGACCATCTCGACCGGGCTGGAGCTGGGCGAGACGCTGGCGCTGGCGCTGACCGCCGACGACGGCGATCCGCTGCCATGGGACGAAGCGCTGCACGCCGAACAGGCACGCCAGCGGGCGCTGCTCGAACAGGCCGACCTGCCCGCCGACGCGCCGGACTGGATCGAGCAGCTCGTGCTGGCCGCCGACCAGTTCATCGTCACCCGCGACATCGGCGGCGAGGACGGCAAGAGCATCATCGCGGGGTATCCCTGGTTCTCCGACTGGGGCCGCGACACGATGATCGCGCTGCCCGGCCTGACGCTGGTCACCGGGCGAACCGACGACGCCCTCTCGATCCTGCGCACTTACGCCCGCTACGTCGACCAGGGAATGCTGCCCAACCGCTTCCCGGACGAGGGCGCGGCGCCGGAATACAACACCGTCGACGCGACGTTGTGGTATTTCCAGGCCATCTACGCCTGGTATCGGGCTGCCGGAGCCGATCACCCTGCCCTGCCCGAACTATACGGGGTGCTGGTCGAGATCGTGGACTGGCACATCCGCGGCACGCGCTTCAACATCGTTCGCGATCCGGCGGACGGCCTGCTTTTCGCCGGGGAGCCGGGCACGCAACTCACCTGGATGGACGTCAAAGCCAATACCTGGGTCGCCACGCCGCGCATCGGCAAGCCGGTCGAGATCAACGCGCTGTGGTATGGGGCGCTGCGCGTGCTGGCGGAGCTGGCCGGGGCGCTGGGCTACGGCGAAGATGTCGAGCGGTATACCAGGATGGCGGACGCGGTGCGCGAGCGCTTCAACGCGCGCTACTGGTACACCGGCGGCTATCTGTACGATGTCATCGACGGGCCGGACGGCGACGACCCCACCCTGCGCCCCAACCAGCTATTCGCCGTAGCGCTGCCTTTCCCGCTGCTCGACGCCGACCGGGCGCGCGACGTGGTCACCATCTGCGCGCGCGAGCTGGCCGTCTCGTGCGGGCTGCGCACCCTCGCCCCAGACGAAACCGACTATCACGGACACTACACCGGCGACCGGCTCCAGCGCGACAGCGCCTATCATCAGGGGACGGCCTGGGCGTGGCTGCTGGGCGGCTTCGTGGACGCGCATCTGCGCGTCTTCCACGATCCGGTGACCGCGCTCAGCTATCTACGCCCGTTGGCCGATCACCTGGCCGATTACGGGCTGGGCACGATCGGCGAAATCTTTGACGGCGACCCGCCGCACACGCCGCGCGGCTGTATCGCCCAGGCGTGGAGCGTCGCCGAGGCGCTGCGCGCCTGGCACACGCTCCAGCAGCAGGCCGGCGGCGTGCTCCAGCCGACTCTGGCAGCCCGCACCACAACCGGATAGCGCGCGATGGACTCCGACCGGCTTGTGACGCGCCCCTACAAAACCGCGCTGGCGGTCGCGATCACGCTGTTGTTCATCACCCTGACGGCCGTCATCATCCTGCTGATCATTACGTCGGCGCGGGAAGACGAGCGCGAGCAAGAATTCAGCGCGACGCTCACCGCGGTGCAGCACAGCGCGCAGCAGACCATCGGCGCGCTGGAAACGACCGCGACTCCGGCGCCGGAAGTTATCGCGGGCCAGTACCCCTTTGTGCTCCAGGCGTCCGGCCCGCGCTACGGCGCCGCCCCGGAGCCGGAGAGCCAGCTTGTGCACGGCCTGATCCTCAACGACGCCGGGCAGCCGCTCGACGGGATCAGCGTCATCGTGTGGGGAGACTACACCCCGCTCCAAGCGCTGGCTACCGGCGAGCTGGCCGGTCAGGAAGCCGGGCGCTGGGCACTGGCGCTTGAGGGGCAGATCAACCGCCGGATCTGGGTGCAGCTTGCAGCGGGCGGGCGCTATCTCTCCGCCCCGGTCGAGGTCGTCTTCGAGGAAATGGACAACCTGCGCAGCGCCGCCGAACTGATCTTCTACCAGACCGGCCCGCTCTCCTGACCTGCACGCAGCAAAAAGGGGCGCGGCGCGCGCCCCTCACCCAACATGGTCCAAACTGGCACGCCTCGGCTGCCTGCCTATTTATGCAGCTTCAGCCCCACCTCGACCCCAGCCGGGATCTCGCCGTCTGGATACTGCTCGAGAATGTCTTCTGCCGACAGGTCGGTCCCCAGGACGGCGCCATGATGCAGCCGGAAGCCCGGCGGGATGCGCGTGTTCTTGCCCACGCAGGCGATCCCGAACTCGCCAACCTCACCCCGCTCGCCGATGCGGGCGCCTTCGCCGACCAGCACGCCCTTGTCGATCACGGCCCGCTCAATGCGTGCATCCCGCTCGATATAGCTGTCGGTCAGAATCACGCTCTCGTAGATCATCGCGCCCGGCCCCACATACACGCCCGGCGACAACACGCTGCGCACCACGCGCGCGCCGGAGCAGATGGTCGAGCCGTCTGTGATCATGCTGTCTTCGACAATCGCGCCGCGCTCGATGTTGACCGGCGGGCGCTCCTCGCTGCGCGTGTGGATGATCCACGAGCGGTCGTTGAGATCGAGCGACGGCGGCGTGGCGATCAAATCCATGTGCGCTTCCCAGTAGGCGTCAATGGTCCCCACGTCGATCCAGTAGCCGCCGAACGGATAGGCCATGACCTTCATCCCCAGCTCGACCATCCGCGGGATGATGTTGTAGCCGAAATCGTGGCGCGAGTTCGGGTCCATGGCGTCTTCCAGCAGCAATTGTTCCAGCACCTGGGTCCTGAACACATAGACGCCCATGTTCGCCAGGTCGCCCGGCGGCACTTCCGGCTTCTCCACAAAGTTGACGATCTGGTTGCGGTGATCCACTTCCATGATGCCATAGCGCGAGGCTTCGTCGAGCGGCACGCGGATCACGCACACCGTGGCGTCGGCTTCATGCTGCTCGTGGTAGCGGATCAGCATGTCGTATTCCATCTCGTAGATGTGGTCGCCGGAGAGGATCAGCAGGTTCCGCGGGCGGTTGCGGCGAATGAAGTTCAGGTTCTGGGTCACCGCGTCGGCGGTCCCGGCATACCAGTCGGTGTCGTAGCGCCCCTGATAGGGCTGGAGAAGCTGCACCCCGCCGGTGAACGTCCGGTCGAGATCCCAGGGCCGCCCCAGGCCGATGTGCTCGTTGAGGCTGTGCGGGCGATACTGAGTCAGGACGACAACGTCGAAAATGCCAGAATTGACGCAGTTGCTCAAGGCAAAATCAATAATTCGATATTTCCCGGCAAAGGGCACCGCGGGCTTGGCCCGCTTGGCCGTCAGCACACCCAGGCGGCTCCCCTCGCCTCCAGCCAGAATCACGGCTCGTGTTCGCATCAACTCTCGCTCCTCAGTAAGCAGCTGTATGGCAGTGCCTGCGGTCGCGAGGCCACCATCCCCCCGTGGCGGTCGACCGGCTGGCAGGCGTCAAAAACACTCGTTGCGTGTGCTTCCAGTATAGCAAATCCCAGGACAAATCCGCACGCCCGCAGCGCCAGCGGACCGCGTCGTCACGTCGAGCGCCGGACCTGCTCCGGGGTTAAGTACAGTTTGCGGCGCACCCAGCGCGCCAGGTCGATCGTAGCCGCGTGCAGCGCGCGCCAGCGGATCGAGAATATCAGCAGCACCAGCAAAAAGACCGGCGTGATAAGCAGCAAGCCGCGCGTTTTGAGGGCGATGAAGAACAGGACCGCCAGCAGAAAGAACACGACGAAGACGGCCAGCCCTTCCAGCAAGACCTGATTCTCGGTGTCGTGCGTGATGCCGCCGTGCACCCACGTCCCGCCGGAATCGTCCGGGTCCAGGCTGCCGACGAAGCGGATCGGGTGCAGCGCGCCGGGGAAATGGCGCTCGACGAGGAAGGTCCGGTTGTCGCCCAGGATCGTCTCCTGGCGCATCGGCGCCAGCGCGCCCTGCGCCCCACGCGGGCGCGAAATCGGCTCGCGCTCCAACCGTTCCAGGCACTCGCGCACGGGCAGCGCGGTCACAAATTCCACCGTGTATTCGGGATTCTTGCGCTTGATCTCGTTCATGCCGTCCTTCCGCCGGCGCGGGCGCGCTAATGCGGCTGCCGGATCTCCGTCAGCCCGACCTGCCCGCGCCCCACTTTGGCAAGCGCCTGCTCGTAGAGCGCGATGTATTGCTGGACCGGGCGCTCCCAGCTCCAGTCGATGCGCATCCCGCGCTCCTGCATCCGCTCCCACGCAGCGCGGCGGTTGCGATAGGTGTCGATGGCCCAGCGCAGAGTGTGACGCACGGCTTCTGGCTCTTCCCACAAGAACACAAACCCCGTGCCCTGATCGGCCGGGCCGTTGTCGTAGTTGACGACCGTGTCCGCCAGGCCACCCGTCTCGCGCACCACCGGCAGCGCGCCATAGCGCATGGCGAGCATCTGTGTCAGGCCACACGGCTCGTAGCGGCTGGGGACCAGCAGCATATCCGCGCCGCCGTACATGCGCTGCGCCAGCCCGGCATTATAGCCAATATAGACTTTTGCCTTCCAGCCGAAATCCCACTCCAGCCGGCGCATCTGCTCCTCGATTTCCGGCTTGCCCGTGCCCAGCACGATGAGCTGCGCGTTGGTCTCGGCCAGCACCCAGCGCAGTCCCTCGGCGGCGAAGTCCATCCCCTTCTGCTCGACTAGGCGGCTGACAATGGCGATCAACGGCGCGTCGTCGCGCTGTTCGAGCGCAAACTCGTACTGCAGGGCGCGCTTGTTCTCGATGCGGTCGGTGCGGAAAGTGCGCCAGTTGAAATTGCGCGCCAGGGCGGGGTCGGTTTCGGGGTTGTTGTGCTCCATGTCCAGCCCGTTCAGGATGCCGACCAGATCGCTGTCGCGCACCCAGATCAGCCCTTCCAGCCCCTCGCCAAAGCGCGGGTAGTGGAGCTCGATGGCGTGGCGCGGGCTGACGGTGTTGAGCTTGTCGGCGTAGATGATCCCAATACCGAGCAGGTTGTCGGTCTTGTTCTGATAGATCAGATGCGGGTCGTGGCGGCCCGGCACCCCGGCCATCCATAGATAGCCGCCCGCGTCCCAGCCCTGGTAGGCCATGTTGTGAATGGTCAGCACGCTGGCCACGTCTTCCCAGCCGGGCTGGAAGCGCGCCTCGCGCAGCAAAAAAGGGATCAGCGCGGTGTGCCAGTCGTGGACGTGCAGCACGTCGGGCATCCACGGCTCGCCCCGGTGGCGGCCCTGCCCCAACTCCCAGGCGACGGCCATCGCGGCTTGCGAGAAAAAGATGAAGCGCTCGCGATCCCAGTCTAGATCGGTATAGATGGCGTCGCCCTCGCCGAAGAACGGCCAGCTTTGCATCAGGTAGACCGGGACGCCGTCCTGCTCGGTGGTGTAGATGTGCACATCCGCCGTGCCGGGGCGCCGCGAGAAGGTGAACGTGAACAGATGCTCCAACCGGTCGCCGAATGCCGCCTTGATCGGGCCGTGCAGCGGGATCAGCACCCGCGCGTCAACGCCCTTGCGGCGCAGCACCGCCGGCAGGCTGCCAACCACGTCGCCCAGGCCGCCAGTCTTGGCAAACGGGGCCATCTCCGCCGCAATAAAGAGCACGCGCATCCGACACGCTCCTTGCACAGGGCCGGGCCTTGCCCGCACAGCGCCCGGCCGGTCCCAACGCATCCGCCACGCCACCCGGCGCAGACGGAGAGTGATCGCGCCTGGTCCGGATTATAGACGGTGTTCCCATGCCGGACGAGGCGCCAGGCGTGTTACAATCCGAGCATACACGCCGAGCCGAGAGAGGCAGACATGGCGCCACACAGTCACAGCGCGATTGACCCACGCCCGGCCACCCCCGACCTGGAATGGGTCGTGTGTGATATTTGCGGGCACGACGACGCGCGACGCCTGGCGACCCTGCCACCCCCCGACCGCCTTCTGTGGCCGATGCACCGCCTGGGCGCATCCGCGCTGGCCCTGGACGGGCAGCCGATCCATCTGGTCGAGTGCCGGCGTTGCGGCCTGGTGTATATGAACCCGCGACTGACGGAGGCCGCCATCGCCCGCTTCTACGACACCGTCTACGCCGCCGGCGCTGCCGAGCTGTTCGAAAGCGACCTGGCGGTCCAGGTCCGCTACTATCTGGACGCGCTGAGCCGCCATGTCGCGGCACCGCGCCCGCACCTGCTCGATATCGGCTGCGGAGCCGGGCAGTTGCTGGCGCTGGCGCAGGCGCGCGGGTGGCGCATCGACGGGGCGGAACTCTCGGCGTATGCCGCACAGCACGCCAGCCAGACCCTCGGCGTGCCCGTCCATTGTGGCGATTTCCGGACAATGGGTCTGGCGCCCGGCTCGCTGGACGCCGTGACGCTGATCCACGTGCTCGAGCACGTCCGCGCGCCGGTCGACTTTCTGCGCGATGCGGCGGCGCTGCTGCGTCCAGGCGGCGTGCTGATGTTCGACGCCCCCAACGTCGACAGCGCCGAAGCCCGGCTGGCCCGTCGGCTGCGTCAGCCGTGGCGCGGCTTCATCATCGAGCACCTGTACTATTTCCGTCCGGCGCTGCTCCGGCGGCTGGTCGCCGATCTGGGGCTGGAGCTGATCGCCATCGACGGCTATCTGCCGGGCGTGCCGCTGCCCAACCCGCTGCGCGCCGGGTGCTGCGCCAGGCAGCCAACTACCTGTTCGACACCGTCGCCGCGCTTGCGGCCCGGCGGCACGACACATCCGCCAGCGCCGTCTTTGTTTGGGCGCGCCGCCCGGCTCCGGCCCGCCACCCCGATCCTGAGCACAGCGGCGGATAGCCTGCCCATCCCTCGCCGTGCCTGCTGGCGCCGCTCCCCTAGACCGTCGCCCACCAGCGATAGTCGATATCCGGGAACAGCCGGTCGCGCTCCCACAGACGCGCCGCCAGGACGATGTCCGGCTGTCCGCGCTCGACGCTCTCCGCCAGCTCGTTGAAGCGTTCCAGGTGCTGGCTGAAGCGCTGGATCGCGTACTGGCGCGCCTGACCGGTGGTCACCAGGAAGGGCCAGTCCGAGCTTTCGAGCAGCAGCAGCTCGCGTGCCGCCTGGTTGAGCACGCCGCGATAGGTCTCGTCGTTGTAGCGGTTCTTGTAGGTGTTGGCGAGCCACTCCATATGCTGCTCGGCTTCGTGGATGGGAGTCCACATCCAGTGCGTGTCGTTGTTATCCCAGGTGAAATGATTGCCGCCGGCGCCCCAACTACCTTCCGGCAGATGGATCACCCGCTGGGGCGGATGCGCCTCAAGATACTCCGACGCGGTAACCAGATCGACCTTCGGGTTGGCGGCCAGCAGCCGCAACACCTGCTTGAGCCACTCGACCCCCTCGAACCACCAATGCCCGAACAGCTCCGTGTCGTAGTTGGACGAGATGATGCCGTAGCCCTGCCCGGTGTCCCACTGCGCCTGCAGGATGCGCTCCACCAGCGCGGCGAAGTCTTGGGCGTGCATGCGGACCTTGTTCTCCGCCCAGTCGGGATGGTAGAAGTCCTTGTCGCCCAGATCGACCTTCGCCCCGGTGACGCGCCAGTATTGCAGGCCGCTGATGCCATCCTTGCGGTGAAACTCGCGGTAATCGAAATCGCCAGGGTAGCCCCAGTCTGCCGACCACACGCGCTGCCCGGTCTCGTTGTTGCGCCCGATCACGGCCACACCGCTGTGCTCGTCGGCGTGCGGCCCGGCGGTGGTGTCGCTGACGTAATAGGCGCGGAAGGTCGTCAGCGGCTCGGCGGGGATCGGCTTGGCGGACATCGGGACCAGATAGCGGCGTTTGATCTCGCCATACGGTCCGATGGCTTCGCCGGCTGCCACGCCAACGGGCGCGCCGCCGGTGATCAGGTGCGTTTCGCTGAAGAAGAGCTTCAGCCCTTCCTGGCGCAAGAAGTACTCGAGCCCAGGGCGAACGGCGCCGTTGGCGTCGTAATAGGCGGGGCGATAGGCGCACTCGGGCAGCCAGATGCCGCGTGGCTCGCGCCCGAAGAAGCGGCGATAGCTCTGCACGCCGGCGCGGAGCTGGCCGCGAATGGCGCTGTCCCGGCCCAGCAGCGGCAGATAGCCATGCGTCGCCGCGCTGGTCGTGATCTCGATATAGCCTTCGTCCTGCAACCGCCGGAAGGCGCCGATCAGGTCGCGGTTGTAACGGCGGTCAAGCGAATCTTTGACCCGCTCATAAAACTGCTGGTAGAAGCCCGCCAGATATTCCAGGTGCTTGTGCCCCACCCACCACGGTTTCGGCTCGGGCGGCGGGAGCAGCGCGTCCTCGTCATCCTCGGCGGCGAGCGCCGCCTGGCGCGCGCGCTCGAAGGCCGCGCCCACCGCGGCGCGATCAACCGGCGGCAGTTCGCCTTCCTCGGCCGCTTCGCGCGGGACGCCCGCGACCTCTTCCTCGCCGCGAAAGCGCAGCACGTCCTGTTTGGCGCGCGCGATCTTGTCGTCGAGATACTCGTCCAGATGGTCGAGCACGTCGGGATCGGCCAACTGCTCGGCCAACACCGGCGTGATGCCGACCGTCAGCCGGAACGGAACCCCCTCGTCGCGCAGGTCATAGAGCGCGTCCAGCAGCGGGATGTACGTCTCGCTGGCCGCTTCGTGAATCCACTCCTCGCCGTGCGGCCAGCGCCCTGCCAGCCGGGCATAGGGCAGGTGACTGTGTAAAACGAAAGTGAACGCACCAATTGCACTCATCGAGCCATCCTCTCTTGTGTCTGCGCCGGGCCGGGGCGGGGTAGCACAATCGTGCCGGGACGATGCCGCCGTGTGCGTTCATTGTAGCGATAAAGCTTGCCGAAACACAAACCCCGCCGCCCCGCTCATAGCGCCCGCCCGTCTCTGACATGCGGCTGACACACAACCGGACAAACGGCTGTCAACCATCCGGCAGCGCCGCCAAATGTGTTAAAATGCGCATCGAAACTCACGCTCAATCCGTATAGTAGGATACAGGACCGACGGTAGGGGGTCCTGCATCCTCTCATCACTGCAGCACCGCTTTGTCTCCATTGGATTTTGGCAAGGAGCAACCGCATGACCGCCACGTCGAATGACTGTGCGATTTCCGTTCAGAACGTCACCAAACGCTACGGCTCCTTCACGGCGGTGAGCGATCTGACCTTCGAGGTCCGGCCCGGCGAGATCTTCGCCATGCTGGGTCCCAACGGCGCGGGCAAGACCACCACCCTGCGCATGATCCTCGACATTCTCAAGCCGGATACAGGCTCGATCACCGTTTTTGGGGGACCGCTGACCGACGCCGCGAAAGACCGCATCGGTTACCTGCCGGAAGAGCGCGGGCTATACCGCGACGTGCCTGTGCTGGATGTGTTGACCTATCTGGCCCAGCTCAAGGGCGTGTCGCACGCCGAGGCTCAGCGCCGGGCCATCGCCATGCTCAAGCAGGTTGGGCTGGAAGCCAACATCAAGAGCAAGGTCAGCGAGCTGAGCAAAGGTATGCAGCAGAAAGTCCAGATCATCGCGACCGTGTTGCACCGCCCCGACCTGGTGATCATCGACGAGCCGTTCGCCGGGCTGGACCCGGTCAACACGCAGATGATCAAGGACATGCTCTACGACATGAACCGCGAGGGCGTCACGATTGTGATGTCCACCCACCAGATGAACCACGTCGAGGAGATGGCCGACCGCCTGCTGATGATCGATCACGGCCATCGCGTGCTGTACGGCACGGTCCAGGAAGTGCGCGAGCGCTTTGCAGAGAACGCCGTTGTGGTAGAAGGCACGGGCGATTGGGCGGCGCTGCCCGGCGTGCGCTCGGTCGAGGTGTCCGAAACGGGGCGCGAGGTGGTGCTGCATCTGGGCGACGGAGCGACGCCCAACGCCATTATGCAGGCTCTGGCCGCCAACCCGACCTATCAGGTGCGGCGCTTCGAGCTGGCCGTCCCCAGCCTGACCCAGATATTCATTCAGGTGGCGGGCGGCAACAACCACAGCAACAGCCGCCAGGGGGGTTAAGCGATGGCCTGGCATAAGATCGTGCTTGTGCTCAAGCGCGAGTACTGGGTCAACTTCAAGCGCAAGAGCTTCTTGTTCTCCGCCTTCGGGGTCCCGCTGCTGACGCTGGTCGCGATGTTCCTGATCATTCGCTTCACCACCGGGCGCGAGACGAACCTGGACGCGTACAACCGGATCGGCGTGATTGACCGGGCCGGGATTGTCACGGCGCTGGCGCCAGAGGGGCGCTATGTCCTGTTCACCGACCCGGCCATCCCCGCGCCCCACGGCGACGACCCGGCCGCGCGCGAGGCGTACTTCGCCGCGCTCGAAGACGCCGCCCGGCGGCAAATGGAAGCAGGCGAGCTGGATGCTTACCTGGTCATCGCGGACGACTACGTGCTGAGCGGGCGCGTCGATCTGTACACCATGCGCAACGTGCCGGCGGTGCTGCTGAACAGCGTGCGCGACCTGATGCGCGAGCAGCTTTCGGCGCGCGCTCCGGATACGCTGCCGCTGCCGCCGAGCCGTCTGGCAGCGCCGGCAGTCGAAGTGCTGCGCGACGTCAACACCGACCGGGAATTGAGCGAGACCGCGCTGGTGGGCCGCATGATGCTGCCGTTCATCTTCGTGTTCATCTACTTCCTCGCGTCGAGCACCACCGCGCAGTTCTTGATGAGCGGCGTGGTCGAGGAAAAAGAGAACCGCCTGATGGAGATTCTGGCGACCAGCATCCGTCCCCTCGAACTGCTGTGGGGCAAAATGCTGGGCCTGGCGGCGCTGTCGTTCACCCAGATCGGTTTGTGGCTGGCGGCCGGGCTGGTGATCGTGATGATGTCCGAGGGCGCGCGCGAGTTCGTGACCGCGATCCCGTTCGCAGCGGGGGATATCCTGCTGGTGGTCGTCGTGTTCGTCATCAACTTCCTGCTCTTCGCGTCGATGATGCTCGCCATCGGCGCCGCCGTGACCGCCGAGGCCGAAAGCCGCCAGCTCGCCGGGATTTTCACCTTCATTGCCGTGCTGCCGATGGCCGCGGTCGTCACCTTCTTCACCAATCCGGACGGTCCGCTGCCGCTTTTCTTCACCTTCTTCCCGTTCACGGCGGCCACGGCGCTGATCCTGCGCTTCGGCCTGACCACGATCCCCACCTGGCAGATCGCGATCAGCCTGGCGATCCAGATCGTGTCGGTGGTGGCGATGATGTGGCTGGCGGCGAAGATCTTCCGCCTGGGGATGCTGATGTACGGCAAGCGCCTGACGCCGCGCGCCTTCTGGAACGCGCTGCGCGAAGGGCGCGCCACCCTGACGACCGCCGGAGAAGGCGCTGCCCCTGGCGGGGCTGGTAAATAGGGGAGCGGAGCCGACGATGAACCGCTGGATGGATGTGTTTCGCTACGAGCTACGGTTGCAGTTTCGCCGCAAGGCCTATGTGTTCCTGACCTTCGTCCTGCCCGTGCTGGCGCTGGTCGCCTTCTTCGGCTACCAGACGATCCGCGATCTGACGCGCGGCGACGAAACGGAGACGATCGAGCCGGTCGTGGGCGACGCGGGCCGAACGCGCACCACCGTGATCGGATATGTTGACCAGACACCGCAGGGTTTCTTCCCGCCGCCGGAGCGCTACCCGGGCGAGCCGGGCGACTGCCGGCTCGCCCCTGACGAGGTCCAGACCGTGAACGCGGAACTGATCAAGCGTGTCAGCTCGCCCTACTGCCTGCGCGAGAGCGTCCGCGCTTTCGACAGCTTCGAGGCCGGCCAGCAGGCGCTCAAGAGCGGCGAGCTTGACGCGCTGTACATCATCCCTGAGAACTACGCCGAGACGGGCACAATCGACCTCTACATCCCGTCGCTGACGATCGACACGAGCCAGACAGCCAGCCGGCTGATCGAAGACTTCATTTTCGCCAGCCTGCTGTACGACACGGAGCCGGAAGTCTACGAAGAACTGTACCTGCGCCTGCGCAACCCGGCCAATATCCACGCGCACACCCTGGTGGAAGGCGCGGTCAGCGAGCAGGACGAAGACACCAATTTCGCCCTGGTCTACGCCTTCGGCCTGATCTTGATGATGAGCCTGTTCTGGGGCGGCGGCTACCTGATGCAGAGCGTCGTGCAGGAAAAAGAAAGCCGCGTGATCGAGATCATTCTCTCGTCTGTGCGGCCAGTGCCGCTGCTGTTCGGCAAGATCATCGCGATGGGGCTGGCTGCGATCATCCAGGTGATCACGCTGCTGGGGACGACGCTGTACCTTATGAGCCGCGCGGGCGATACCCTGGGCGTTCTGCAGGGTTTCAGCATCAACGCGTCGTCGCTGGCGATCGCGGGAGTCTACTTCGTGCTGGGCTTCCTGATGTTCGGCAGCCTGATGGCCGCCATCGGTGCGCTGACCAGCTCGGTGCGCGAGAGCCAGAACCTGGTCACCTTCGTGACGCTGCCCGCCGTGGTGCCGTTCTTCTTCCTGACCCTGTTCGCCGAGGAACCAAACGGGGCTGTCGCCACCGCGTTCAGCATCATCCCGCTGACCGCGCCGCTCTCGATGATCATGCGCGCGTCGGTGACGACGATCCCGGCCGGGCAGCTGGCGCTGAGCATCGCGCTGCTGACACTCACCGTCATCGGCGTGATCTGGCTGGCGGGCCGGCTGTTCCGCGTCAACACGCTGCTGATGGGCAAGACCCCCCGCCTCAAGGACATCCCTAAGCTGATCCGGGGCTAGAGCCGGCAGTCGCACGCGTTCACCGGGGCAGGTGCAGACCGTCTGCCCCGGTTTGTTATTCCCCGCCCGTGTACGTGATCCGCTCCAGCCGGATCAGCCCATCCGGCGCGTCCTGCACCGCCAGCCGCTCGCCAGTCGCCGGGTCGGACCAGCCCAAATTGAGCGCGTACTTGCCCGGCGGCAGATCGTCCGGCAGCGTGATCGCCACCTGCGACACCCACTGCGCGCCGTCCGCCCATTCATCGGTGTGGACCGCTGGATAGCCGTCGTACTGCGCCAGAGGCCGGTCGGTGGCCGGATCTGCCACATGCACGAACAGCGCGTAGCTTCCCGGCAGCGGCCCGTCTGCCTGCCAGAACAGCCGCAGGGCAACGATGCGCCCGGTCACGTCGAGCGTGTAGCCGCGCAGGCGCAGCCCGCCATCCAGACGGAAGTCGGTCGCCGTGGGCAGCGCGTCGAGCGGTTCCCAGGCGGGCGATCCGAACGCGATACTGATGCACGCCGGGGGATCGATGGGCGAGCACGAAGGGGCGAGCGTGGGTTCATCCCAGCAGGCCAGCTCAAACGGGTACGGCGTGCAGCCGCCGGGTGCCTCGAAAGTCAACGTGTGGAAGCCTGGCTCCAGCCACAGCGGCAGACGGATCGCGTCCTTCCCGAAGCCGTATCCCGGCCGGGCCTCGGCGCTCACGGTCCACGCCGCCAGCAGATCCCCGTCGAGCCACACAGCCAGCGGGCGCGCGGTGCGATACGGCGCCGCTCCGAAGACCAGTTCGCCGAACTGCCCGGTCGGGCTGTAGAGGTGCCACGCGCCGTCGCGGGCCAGGAACATCACCCGCTGCCCGCCCGCCTTGACCGGCTCGCTCCAGCCCGCGAAGCCCGGCACCAGCAGCAGCGCGTCGTCGCCCAGCGTGTCGTCGCGGGGCACGGCGAACGCGGTGATGCGCTCGTCCTCATACTCCGGCGGGCCGAGCGCCCGGCTCAGCCAGTCCAGCGCGGAGTCCGGGGCGGCTAGATGCGTCTTGTGCACGATTACGCGATCTGCTCCGGCGGCGGAGAGCAGCGCGGGAACCTGCCCGGCGCGCAAGCCGGCCCAATCCGCAGCCGGGCCGTCCAGCGCGGCGCGGTCCAGCAGCGCGAGCACCGCCGGGTTTTGCGGCGTGCGGCGCAGCGTGTGCCCGGCAATCAACGGTTTGCCGTGGATCGTCTGCTGGTAGAGGCCGATCTTGGCCACGAGCAGATCGTCCGCCGGGACGTTCAGCACCGCACGCACGCCCTCGGCCTGCGCCAGAGCGCGGAAGTAATCCGGCTGGCGCGCGTCGTCGGTGGGGAACGGCCAGAACAACTGGTATTCGAGCAGGATCAGCCCACCGAGCGCGATCAGCAGCGCGGCCCGCGCCCCGCTCCGTCGCACGCGATCGAGCGCGATCCCCGCGCCGACGCTGACGAGTGCGCTCAGCGCCAGGCCGGTCGCCAGGTTGAAGCGGCCCGGCGTGCGCGTGGCGTCGAACACGGGCAGCTCGCCGAGCAGCGCCCAGGGCAGCGGGATATGCGTCGCGTAGTCCTCAACCGCCAGCGTAAGCGGCTCGTCCTGCCATTTGAGCAGCGGACCCAGCGAGAGGATCATCGCGCCGAGCGCCAGCACGACCCAGGCCCGCGCGTCGCGCCGCCTTGCCAGCGCCAGCGCGGCGAAGGCCAGCGGGATCGCGCCGAGATAGGCCGATCCTTCGGCGGAATTCGTCCCCAGCACGCGGCGCGAATACTCCGGCACCAGCCCGGCGTCGTCCAGCGGGCCGAACGGCGACGGGCTGGCGAACGCCAGCAGATCCGTGCTGTACGTCACGCGCCCGCCTTCCTCGACGCTGGTTAGCTCGGCGCGTCCGGCTCTGGTCAGCAGCGGCGCGAAGAACGGAGCGATCAGCGCCCCGCCGAGCGCCAGCAGCGCCAGCGCCCTCGCCCACGGCTGATCGCGCAGCGGCGCCCCACGCCGGATCACGGCGTGCCGAGCAGCGATCAGCGCGCCGAGCGGCAGAAAGACCGCCAGCGGAAAGACAACGAAGCTCACTTGGGTCACATGACCGAGCGCGGTCAGCGCCAGCCACACGCCGCCCCGGACGCTCTCGCGCCAGCCCGCGCCCTGCGCCAGCACGCGCCACAGGCTGCGCGCCGCCAGCGCCGCCGGGAACAGGATCAGGTTGCCCAGATGCCCGACGCTCAGATGTCCCTGCACGGCGGGGAACGCCATCAGCGCCAGCCCGCCGAGCAGCGCCGCCCCGCGACTACCGGTGAGCGTCATGCCGAGCGCATAGCCGCCCAGCCCGTTGAGCGCCAGCGTGAGCAGCAGCACGAGGTTAAACGCGGCCAGCGGGCTGACGAGGAACGCCAGCAGCGCCGCGGGCAGGTACTGGAGCGGCTGCGTCCACTGCAGCCAACTGGTGAACCCATCGGGATAGACGAGCAGCGGCTGGTCGAACGGGTTGCGGCCGGCGGCGATCTGCTCGCGCGCCCACCACACCTGCCGGATGACCTCGTAGCCGTCGCCGAAGCCAAACCCGGCGACGTGCGTCGTCAGCCGCGCCGCCAGCGGCCAGGTCATCAGCACTGCTACAGCCAGATAGACCACCGGCGGCAGCAGCCGCCAGACCCGGCGATGCAGCGCGTGTGGCAGGCGATCGGCTGGGTGGATGCGCATCCTGTCCCCCTGTAGGCGTACAGACCGGGGTCCACGGTATATCGCGCAGAAGTGTACCACACGCGCGCCGGCTCACGAATAGCCCGCGTTGCGCCGGGTGGAGCGCGCCCGTATAATAACGGCACATCCGCCCGCCCTGGGAGAGGGACCTCACGATGAGCTTCAGCGACATCGCCGACCGCATGCGCCGGCATTCCGACGAGCGAACCGAAGGGGGCGCGCCGCGCAATCTCGACGACGTGTATATGCTGCGCGCGCGCATTCTGGGCGTGCTGATCCGCGACGCGCGCGAGGCCGCCGACCTGACCATTGAGGCGTGCGCCAGCCGGATCGGCGTCGAGCCTGAGGTGCTTGAGGCGTGGGAATTCGGGCAGATGATGCCGAGCCTGCCGGAAGTCGAGCTGCTGGCACACACGCTTCAGGTTCCGCTCAGCCACTTCATGGGCACGGAAACCCTCGCCCAGCAGGCCGCATCGCGCGCCGTCGACGGGCAGGAGTACGTTCTGCTGCGCCAGCGGCTGATCGGCGGGCTGCTGCGCCAGGCGCGGACCGCCGCCAATCTCACGCCGGAGCAGCTTGCCGCTGAAGCTGGCCTGACTGCCGGGCACATCCACGCCTACGAGTTAGGCCGCCACCCGATCCCGCTGCCCGTGCTGGTGACGCTTGCCAGCGCCTGCGGCGTGAGCCTCTCGACCTTCTACGAGGAGGCAAGCCGCGTGGGCGAGTTCCTGGCGCTGCAAGAAGATTTCAAGCGCTTTGCCGAGCTGCCCGACGAGCTGCGGCGCTTCGTCACCAAACCCATCAACCAACCCTATCTGGAGCTGGCGATGAAGCTGTCGCGCATGTCGTCGCAGGAAATGCGCGACATCGCCGAAGCGATCCTGAACATCACGCTCTGATCGCGCTCGGATCGCGACCGGAAAAACTCGCTATTTACATCGGCCCCGGAATAGCATACAATGAGGGCCGTGTATGCAGGTTGTTCGCATGTCCGGAAGCCAAATTCCCTGGCGCGACTCTGCGTGCCTGGGAGTTTTTTGTCCCTGTTGCAACAACCCCTGCGATCACCAAGCAATCGTTCGTTTGTACCAGGGAAGGAGACTCCCACCATGTCGAACCGCATCCAGGGAACTGTCAAGTGGTTCAACGCCCAGAAGGGCTTTGGCTTCATCCAGCGTGAAGGCGG
>Ga0226835_1000956_pt1 | contig 20318 bp, 22 predicted proteins | sample LAC_MetaG_1_FD_163627 | JGI IMG/M metagenome (GOLD analysis project Ga0226835, IMG submission 163627) | Anaerobic ammonium oxidizing microbial communities from anammox membrane bioreactor (MBR) in UC Berkley, California, United States -... | ecosystem: Engineered > Bioreactor > Anaerobic >...
CCTTCAAAAGCCATGCGGAAGGTGGATTGCCGCCCGTCCTTGTTGTGGTAATGAATGGTTACTTCCTGCCCTTTGGTGCCATACAGAATTACATCCAGTTTCTCCGGCGGGATTTTCCGCACCGGATCATCTAAATTGATGTGGTAATGTCTGGCTACAGCTTCCAGCGCCTGCCAGTAATAGCCGCCTTCTTCACGCGGCCCGCGCCATTCGGAAGCCACGATCGCGCCTTCATTAAGCGACAGATCGCGGTTAGGGATGAGCAAGTCTGGATCAATCTCCAGCTTGCCGCCCAGCCCCTGGCAATCTGGGCAGGCGCCATGCGGCGTGTTGAAGGAAAATGTGCGCGGCTCAATCTCCGGTAACACCGAACCATGCTCCGGGCAGGCCAGATGCTCTGAAAAGTGCAGGTCGCGGCCCTGTTCTCTCCCGCCCTCTGGCGCTTCGCTGGTCGGTTGGGAGGGCGGGTTCATCCAATGCACTGTCATGTATCCTTCGCCAAACTTCAGCGCTGTTTCCACCGAGTCGGTCAACCGGGAGAGCGCAGATTGCGCTTCTTCATCGTTTCCAGGAGTGTGGATCACCAGGCGGTCAACCACTGCTTCAATGGTGTGGATTTTGTAGCGGTCCATCTGGATGTCTTCGTCCAGCTCGTACACCTGCCCATCCACGCGCGCTCGCACAAAGCCGGCTTTGCGGATTTCTTCCAGCACAGCCTGATGTGTTCCCTTTCGACCGCGCACCAGCGGGGCGAGCAATAACAGCCGCGCCCCTTCCGGCAGTCGCAGCACCTCATCTACGATCTCCTGCGCCGATTGGCGCGACACTTCTCGCCCGCAGACAGGACAGTGCGGAACGCCAGCGCGTGCGAAGAGCAGACGCAAATAATCATAGATTTCGGTCACCGTCCCTACGGTGGAGCGCGGGTTGTGCGAAGCGCCTTTTTGGTCAATCGAAACCGCCGGGGAAAGACCTTCGATGTAATCAACATCCGGTTTTTCCATTTGACCCAGAAATTGCCGGGCGTAAGCAGAAAGCGATTCGACGTAGCGCCGCTGACCCTCAGCGAAGATGGTGTCGAACGCCAGAGAGGATTTGCCAGACCCGGATAGGCCGGTGATTACGACCAGCTTATCGCGCGGGATCTCCACAGTGATGTTCTTGAGATTATGCTCGCGCGCGCCAACTACTCGAATAACATCTTGTGACATAGGACCCGTTCAAAATGAATTAGTATGGAATTAATGTAGCCAAGACAGAAGCTATGATGAAGACAGACGAGGATTTATTATAGCACATTTGTTTTATAAACCATTAAGATCCTCTAGAAATTTTTGTGATGATTGCTTGTAGATTTTTGCGATGGGTATCAAAACCACCCTCTTATCTGGCAGCTACCACAGAGTTTGCCAAAGCGCCGGGTTCGTGTAACCGGCGCTGGTCGCGCTTGCCCGCTGGAGGTCAGGAAACCCCATCTTAGGTCATGCAGGTCATCGGTTGAGTGCGCAGCCCCAGCCTCTAGGGGAAAATGCCCAGCTTTGCCAGTTCACTCAGGCAGGGAGCAAAACCCTCATGCACTTCCAGGCATTGGTTTAAATCTTTGATAGCCGCTTCGTTATCCCCCAAAGCCAGCAAGGCGCGCGCCCTCCAGTAATAGCTTTCTTCGAGGATTGGCTCGCTCATCGCATCCAGGGTTTGCGTCGCCAGGTTGATCACATCCTCATAGCGACCGGTGAAGTAATACGCAAAATAGGGGCCGGTTTGATACCACATCATGCGCCAGGGACGCTGTTCGGTTGGGATGCGTTCGTAATTGGCAAACGCCGCGTCAAAGGAGGCTGCCGCGCCCGCATAATCTTGCAGCGCCACACGGCTGGCGCCCTGGTTAAAGAGGGCGAAATACAAATCGCGCCCGCTCAAGCGGCTGATGTCCTGCGTGGCAATCTGTTCAGCAGTGCGATAGTTAAAGTTATCGTAGGCGTTCAAGCCCAGAATATCGAGCACTTGCTGACGTCGCTCATCAGGATAAATCACGATGTAGGTGAAGTTGAACGCCCGCCAGTTGCTCATCATGTCCTCATAAGAGATGGGCAAGTCAGGCCCCTTATATGAGTCCTGCACGTAAAACACGCTTTTGGCGTCATCATAGCCATTCACGACCTGATAATGCCCCATCCAGCCATCAAAGCCAACGCCCTCAAAGCCTTTTTCTACAATCACCGGCAAGCCAGATGAAATGAACGCTTTCAGCGTCTGCAGGTTGCCGCCCACGCGGACGACAGCATCCAGACCGGCCTGTTCTTCGACGAAGGCTTCCATCTCATAGGGCATGACATTTTTATCGCGCGCATTGGGTTTAAGAAAGGCGGCCGCGTCGCGCTGATCGCCTTTCCAACCCCAATAGGACAACGCCATTGCCAGGTTGGCCGGCCCGCAGTTGTTCCACATCTGGTATTGATGCACAATTCCACTCAACATAGCCTGCGGCGGAAGCGGCGTCGGCGACTGGGTCGCCGTCGGGAGAGGTGTAGGCGTGTGAGTGGGTGCAACCGTTGCCAGGGCAATCGTTGGGGTGGGGGTGCGGCTGGGTCGCGCTGTTGGAGAGGGCTGCTCTGTTTGTTGACCCGACGGAACGAAAACCACCCTCTCTGGCGGGTTCAGCGCATATTTGAGCTGGGCGCGCAGGGCGTCAAAACGCCAGCCAAACGCATCAGAGGAGACAATCCATAGCACTCCGGCTAAAAGAAGCAGGATCAGCAGAGCAATTATTGAAAATTGAAGCAATCTTGGCATAGATGCAATTTCCTCGTTCTACGGTGCCGAGACGCCTAACACCTGAAGCTGATACAGCGCTGGTGGAAAGCCTGGGTGATATTGCAAACTCAGGCGAAAATCCTCCACGGCGTTTGCTGTATCTCCCAACGCGGCGCGCGCCATGCCGCGCCAATAATAGCTTTCCTCCAGGTTCTTATCACCTTGCATGGCGTTCAAAGTGCCGTCGGCCAGATACAGCACATCGTAATATCTTTGGGCATAGAAATAGGCAAAATAAGGGCCGGTTTGATACCACATCATGCGCCAGGGACGCTTGTCCTCCGGGATCGTTGGATAGACTTTGAACGCCTCATCATAGGCGAGGGAAGCCCCGGCGTAGTCTTGCAGCTTCACCAGGCTGGATCCGCGATTAAACCAGGCGAAGTATTGATCTATGCCCGACAGGCTGAAGATTTCAGCAGACGCTTTAAGCGCCGCATTCTCCGCATTGGCGGTCTCATCTGCATCTGCGCCCAACAGCTCGAAAACCTGCGCCTCCTTTTCGGGTGGATAGATGATGATGTACGTGTAATTGAACGCCCGCCAGCCCGAAATCATATCCGCGTAGGAAACTTTGTGATCCGGCTTGATGAACGAATCTTGCGCGATGAAATATTCACCCGCATCGTCATAACCGGTGACCACTTGATAATGTCCCATCCAGCTTACCACTCCGGTCAAATCGCGCAAATACGCGCCCTTCTCCACCAACACGGGGAAACCTGCGGAGATAAATCGCTTGAGCAATTCCACATCTCCGGCCAGACGCAGGACAGCCCTCAAATCTGTGCGCTCGTTGACATAATCCACCATTTCATAAGGCATGACGTTCTTGTCTTTTTCCAACGGCTTGAGGACGGGGCCCACCACATCGCGGTTCCCCTGCCAGCCCCAGAAGGACAACGCCATAGCCAGGTTGGCGGGCGCGCAGTAATTCCAGCGCCCATGCTGATCCTCATAGATCACCCCACTCAACATAACCTGCGGCGGCAATGGCGTGGGGCTCGCCGCCGGAGTTGGACTGGGCGCTGGCGTTTCCTGCAAGACGGAAGCGGTTGCAGGCAACGTTCGCGTCGGGCTGGCTGGCGTCGAAGTAGCCGTCCAAACAAGCTGGGCGACGGAGGTGGGCGGCTGCTGCTGAGGCGTGAAAACCTGTTTGGCCGGTGGGCGCAGTTGATATTGCAGGCGCAACACCGCCTCATCCACCCGCCATGCCAGCCTGTCGTGCACGGGCGGCAGATAATAGAAGCCCGCCGCGCAAAGACAAACCGCAGGAATCAACACAACCGCTAAAAGGAAATTTTTACGCATCTCTATTCACACCCAGTCATCATGGGAGGCTGGCTCCCAGTTTTTCTAATTCTTGTCGGGGGGCGGCATAGTTTGGGTTGAGCGCCGCCGCCTTTTGAAAATCAGCAATTGCCTGGTTGGTCTGACCCAACGCCGCATAAGCCATGCCGCGCCAATAATAACTTTCTTCCAAAACCGCCTGACCGACCCAGGTGAAGGTGGTGTTGGCAAGATTGATGACATCCTGAAAGCGACCGGTATAGTAATAAGCCTCATACGGTCCCATCTGATACCACATCAGGCGGTAGGGCCGCTGCTCTTCACTGAGCGTCCGATAGATCGAAAACGCCATATCATAAGCCTGAGCTGCAGCGGAGTAATCTTTCAAACCAACTCGGCTGGAGCCTAAATTGAACCAGGTGAAAAATAAATCTCGCCCTTCGCGCGCGGGTATTTCCCGCAAAGCACGTTGGGCGGCCAGCTCGTAGCTATAAGCCTCATCCAGGCGCGGCCCTAAAATGCTGAATAACTGCGCCTCTCGTTCGGGCGGGTAGATCAGCACGTAAACATAATTGAAATCTCGCCACCAGCGCGAAGTCAACTCCTCGTAAAGAAATGGTTGATCGGGGTTGATTAGGGAATCCTGAACCGTGAAATAACCGGTTGAATCATCATAGCCATTAACCACCAGGTAATGACCCATCCACCAATCTTTGGGCGGGTGATGGCCAGCCTCGATGAGGACGGGGAACCCACCCGCAATCAGCCCTTTGAGCAAATCCAGGTCGCCGCCCACACGCGTCAGTGCACGCAAGGCAGTGAAACGCTGCACAAAGGCAACCATCTCCTCCGGCGATACATTTTTATCGTCCACTTCCAGGTTGGGGCGCAAGAAGGCGCGCGTGTCGCGCTGATCGCCCTGCCAGCCCCAGAACGAAAGCGCCATGGCCAGGTTGGCTGGGCCGCAATTGTTGAATTGTTGATATTCATGCACCACGCCGGTCAGCATCACCTTTGGCGGCAAGGGCGTTGGAGAAGGCAACGGCGTTGGCGCAGCCGTAGAGGGCGCAGTAACCACAGCAGCATCAACTGTCATGGCAACGGGCGAAGCTGTAAGAACTGTGGTTGGACTTGCGGTTGAGTCCGCGCTCAAAGCGGCGAAAGCTGTCATCTGCGCTGCGCCTGGCGTGATCTGCGTTTGCGGAACGAAGACCACTTCTTCCGGCGGGTTGAGAGCGCGCCTCACCTGTGCTTGCCAACGCGCCGCTTGCCAGGTCAGGCGCTCCCGCACGGGCGGTAGAAGGGTGAGCGCAAACATTGCCAGGCAAATCACAACGCCGCCAACCAGAAACCATAAGGCAAACGACCGTCGTTTGCGCCGGCGCGGCCTCGTCAGGCGCATTTTCCTCCACCTTCCTGTCCATCCATTGAACGAGTCATCACTTCAGCAGAAAGTCTTTCCATTGCAGCGCAAATTTCTGCCAGGACAGAGCCATCGGTCTCTTGATCCAGCGCATCTTGTAATGCAGTCAAAGCTGCCTGACCGCCCAATTGCCCCAGCGCCCAGGCGGCATGGCCGCGCGCCAACGGCTCCGCATCCTGGCGCAGCGTCTCAGCCAGGGATGAGACGGCCTGGGAGTCCAAAGAGTTCCCCAACGCCACGGTGACGTTGCGCAAATAGCCGCGGCGTTTGGCGCGCCGGATGGGGCTGCCTTTAAATTTGCGGTTGAACTGCTCCGGGGTTAGCGAAAGCTCGCCGATCAGATGCGGCTGCCTGACTTCAGGGCGTGAAGAAAAAACCGGATCGCCGTGTGAGGTACCGAATCGCTGGTTCCACGGACAAACTTGCTGACAAACATCGCAACCGAAGACCCAATCCTCCATCTGCGGACGCAGCTCGACGGGGATCGCGCCTTTCAGCTCAATTGTCAGGTAGGAAATACAGCGGCGCGCATCCAACGTACGGTCTGGCAAAATACAGGCAGTTGGGCAGGCATCCAGACAGCGAGTGCAGGAGCCGCAACGATCCTCTACAAACGGCGCATCCGGTTGCAGCTCGATGCCCAGCAAAATCTCCGCCAGCAGGAAATATGAACCCATCCGTGGGTGGATGAGACAGGTATTTTTGCCAATCCAGCCTAACCCGGCGCGTTGCGCCAGCTCGCGCTCCAGAACGGGGCCGGTATCCGTGTAATAACGATTCTTCACCGGCGCGCCGACCTGCGCTTCGATATATTCCACCAGCCGCTTCAGCCGTTCCAGCAGTACATCGTGGTAATCATCGCCCCAGGCATACGAAGCCACACGGCCGTATCCATGTTTGCGCCGAACATTGGACGCTGAATAGCGAGCGCCTAACACCAGGATGGATTTGCATTCGGGAAGGATCTGCAGCAGATCGGCGCGGCGCTGGCGGGCGCGCTCGTCAGCCAGATAACCCATTTCTCCATGCCGACCTGCCGCCAGCCAGGCTTCATAAACCGAGAAATGCGCCGGCGGATCGGGAGCAGCCACCCCAAAAAGTTCAAACCCCAAACGGCGGACTTCTGCTTCAATAGCGTCCCGCAAGGTCTTGCTTTCTCTTCGCTCAGCCACAAGTCAGGGAGAAATCAACCTGATTGGACAACAACTCTACCGGTTTCGTAAATCGTAAGCGTACCCAACCAGAAACATCGCCGGGGAAAGTAAGCTCATAAACGATCGGATGCACGCCCGGCAACAAATTGCGCGTAATCGGCGAAGGTAGTATGACCTCGCCGCCGGTAAGATCGCCGGCTTCCAGCAGATATGTCACCGAGGCAGCCTTGTTTAAGGTGAGCTGGGCGGTGAAGATAAAAGTATGCGGGCAGTCGCCGGTAAACGATGGCTGATCCACGCTGAGCGTGACCGAAGTGATGGCGCTTGACGGCGTTGCAGTGGCAGTCGCCGCTGTCGCCAGAGCGCTTGAACCTTGCACCGCGATCTTCACCCAGATAGCTTCGTTGCCCGCAGCGCCGAACCCAAAAATCTTGCCCTCGGCATTGGTCATTTTCCAGTAACTGATATAGTTGCCCGGCGTCTGCGGGGCAATCATCGCCACAGCAACATCCACTTGTTCGCCCGGTTTGACCTCTTTCGGAATAGGAACTGTCGTTGGCGCGCCCATCATTTCTCCGTCAATATAAATGAGCGCGTAATCTGTCGTCCAGATAGATTGGCCGGTGTTGGAGATGCGCCATATTTTTTCGAAGGTCTCACCGGGAGCAAAAACGGTTCCATCCGGGACAGTAACATCTTCGATAAAGGACGCACCGTCTGCGCCGCTGCGGGCAACAATTGTGGCAGGAGCGGTAGCCGACGGCGTGGATAAGACGGTGGGCGATTCCTCGACGGTTGGGGAAGGCGCAGCGATGCTCGCCACCAGCAGCGCCGGCGCCGGGGTAGGCGTCTGTCCAAAACGCTCTAAACGCAACGCCTCTGCGGTTTGCGCCGCTGCCGTGAAGAGCGCTTGGGGCGCGGGTGTGGTAGGGCGCCCCCCTGCCGGCGCGGGAAACTGGCAGGCGGAAAGTATGCCGATCAGGCTCACCCAACTTACCAGCCAGCCAAACCGTCTGGCCAGCCGAACAGTTTGCGAAACCATATCCTATCTCAAATGTTCCTCGCCGAGCGCGGCGGCTTCCGCTTCGCCGTAAAGCTTGCGATGCACAAGGCTCAACGCCCGCACCTGCTCGGCGGCGTGATACGACGAACGCACCAACGGCCCGCTTTCCACCCATTTAAACCCGATGGAGAGGCCATATTCCTTGATTTCAGCGAATTCCTCTAAAGTATAGTAGCGGGAGATCGGCAGATGTTTCTTGCTGGGTTGCAGGTACTGCCCTACGGTCAGGATGTCTACGCCCCAGGCGCGCTGATCGCGCATCACTGCCTTGATCTCTTCCATCGTCTCGCCCAAACCGACCATAATGCCAGACTTGGTCAATACTTCTGGGTCAAGCTGTTTGGCGTGGGTTAACGTGGCCGCCGCCCACTCGTACCGATCTTGCGGCTGAACCAGCTTAAACAGGCGCGGCACTGTTTCCACATTATGGTTAAGAATCTCCGGGCGGGCATCCATTACGATTTTCAACGCCTCCAGGCTGCCCTTAAAGTCAGGGATCAGCACTTCAATAGAACAACCTGGGTGAACGGCGCGGATGCGACGGATCACCATGGCAAAGATCGGAGCGCCGCCGTCTTTGCGGTCATCGCGGTTGACGCTGGTGATCACCGCGTGACGCAGATTCATAGCTTTCACCGCCTGAGCGACGCGCTCCGGCTCCACCCAATCCAGCGGCGAGGGCTGGCCGCGCTTGATGTCGCAGAAACCACATGAGCGGGTGCAGATGTCGCCCATCATCAAAAACGTAGCTGTGCCGTGTCCCCAACATTCGCCCATATTGGGGCACATGGCTTCTTCACAAACGGTGTGCAAGGCTTTGCTGCGCATCAACCCTTGCAACCACTCGTACGTTTCCCCTGAAGGGGCGCGCACTTTGATCCACTCCGGTCGGCGCTTGGGAGAGGTATCTATTTGTTCACTTTTTACTCGATCTCTGGTTGGCGTAAATGGCATAGATTTTCAACCTCGATTTACTATCCAGACTGGTTGCCGATAAGTTTCATAAATTGTACTCCGATTCAACGACTCCTACCAGCAGACATCATCCAGACTCAGGATGCTCTTATCTATCCAGCCGAATGGTATAATTTCTACAGATGATATGATTCGGCAGCCAGTCAGGGTTGTTTTATTGCTCATTACAGCGTCGCTTTTGTCGCTGCTTGCTGCCAGTTGTTTTCCGCTATTTCTGTCCCCCGATCAGCAGCCTGAAGCCATCTATACCGCAGCGGCTTCGACTGTCTTGGTTCAACTTACGCTGGACGCCGGGAAAACCGCGGCTGCACAGCTCACCCGTCTGGCTCAAGCCACCTACGCCATCGCCCCGCCCCCAAAAACATCGCCTACATCAACCCCTCGCCCGCCGCTGGTGGATACGCCCGCGTCGGCGACGCAAATCCCAGTTCAACCCACGCCGACCGCAGTCCAATCCATCCCAACAGCAGCCATTACTGCAGCTCCATGCAACTGGGCGGAATGGTTGGGGGATGTGACTTATCCGCCCGATTCAACCATTCCCACCGGAGCAACATTCACAAAAATCTGGCGCGCCCGCAATATCGGCTCGTGCACCTGGACTACTGGCTATGCCCTGGTCTTCACCGGCGGCAACCTGACCGGCAGTCCACCGGTGGTAAGCCTGCCGGCTGTGGTTGCGCCAGGCCAGACTGTAGATTTAGCGGTAACGCTCAGCGCGCCCAGTGTTCCCGGAGTCTATCAAGGGACCTGGATGTTGCGCAGCGACGCTGGTCAGCTCTTTGGCGCGGGGAGGGACGCATCTGTCCCGTTGCTGGCGCGCATCCAGACGTATAGCCCCATCATTGGCCGCGACTATGTGCTGGATATCGCCTCCAACTATTGCGCGGCAACCTGGAGCAGCGCCGTCGGCAGCTTATCCTGCCCCGGCCTGGCGGAGGATAACGACGGTTTCGTCCTGCTGGTTCAAAATCCGGCTCTGGAATCTGGTCGAGTCAATGATTACGGACTGTGGACGAAGCCCAACCGCGACAGCAACGGTTGGATCAGCGGCCGCACTCCGCCTTTCACCGTGCGCAGCGATGACCATTTTCTAACCGAGGTGGGGTGCCTGAGAGACAGCCAGGGGTGTGAAGTTCTCTTCCAATTAGATTATCAGACCACAGACGGCGTCTCTGGGCGGCTGGGCCGTTGGCGCGAAACCTATGACGGCCAAACCAGCTTCATTGATGTGGATCTGTCGCCGCTCAGTGGTCGGACGATCTCTCTCATCTTGAGCGTGTATAACCGAGGGCAGGCGCGCGCGGCGAACGCCTTCTGGCTGCGGCCGCGCGTTCAGCAAGGATTGACTCCCAACACTTATATTCTGGTTTGGATGCGAGAGAACATACCCAATGATGGAACATGCGATGAGCTGCGCATTTTTTACAGCAGCTCCTCCCGCGCTGTCGCCATCGCTTACGATTGTTCTTCTCAGCGCGAGCTGGGGCGCGCCAACCTGAACCGCGACCAACTGGCTCAGCTTCAATCCTGGGAGAATCGTTTGGATGACTTCGAAGGAGAGGTGTACGCGGTTAGCAACAGTCACGCGGTGACCTCCTGGGTGATCTTCGACGGTCTGGGTTCAGCCATGGCCAGCGAGAAGGATATCCAAGCTGTCGCTTATTTCGCAGCCCAAATCTTTCAACAAATCGTCCCCTGAGGCGGTAATGTCTCGCCGTATCCTCATTCAAGCGGTAGAAACAAAATTCCCCGTACAACGCTGGGCTGTACGGGGAAGCTATATCTTCAAATCGCTCTTCAGCTCAGTAAAGCATTCCAAACAGCTTTGGTTTTCCTTACCACAGCGTCGGTGAAGCCCTGAGCCTGATTGCTGGCGTTAGAGAAAAAGGTCTGTACATCGCCAGCCGTTTGACTGGCAGTCGCTGTGACATCTTGCAAGGCGTCTCCAGCTTTGAGGTTCGTCTTTACCTTCATCATCAATCCTCGCTCTTCTGCGTTATCCGCACCAGCCGCTTCGGTCGGAATACCATACGCCGCCAACCCAGCCGCCGCCCGGCTGTGGAAGCGGTGAAGGCGTAGGCGAAGGCGAAGGTGGACGGTAAGGGCCGGGGCCTTTGGCGATAGCTTCCATGCGCTCTGCCTGAGCTTTCCAATAATCGCGCTCTCGTTGGCAATTGCGCAGCGCATCGCCGGCGTGAATATTTGTTCGCGTCTTCATTGTCCACCTCACCTAGATCTTACCCTGTCGGCGGGCCTGGTTATACCAGTAGTAATAACGATCGCGCCACTTGTTCAAGTTAAACATGCAGGTCTCCAAATCGCCGCCGCTGCGGACGTTAGAGCGCACCTGCATTTGCGGAGCGGTCGTCTGGCGAACCCTGGACCCGATGTTGGAATTCTTCGTTTCCATAACGTCGTATCTCCCTTGAATGAAACCACCTGGACTCACGAGGCCAGGCTTGATCTCGCCGTCCAGATCTGCGATCCTTAACCGCAAACGCCGCTGCGGTCAGGGTACCACACGCCGCCGATATAGCCGCCGCCAGAGGGGGGAGGAGTCGGGAGCGGAACGGGAGGCGTCGGAGGAACGGGCGGGACATAACCGCCGCATACCCCGCTCTTATCCGCGTACCACACGCCGTTGACCCAACCGCCGCCGCCGTACTGACCGCTATGCACCTGCGTGCGCACCTGAAACTGTGGAACTACACATTCTTTTTCCATAAAATTTCTCCTGGCAGAACGCCTCTGAGGCGCAACTGCATTGAAAGTTTCGAAGCCGGCAGGTGAAACCTAATCGGGGATGTACAGCTTCTGGCTGGGGTAAATCAGGTTCGGATTGGCGCCGATGGTCGCCATATTGGAGTAATAGATCTTGTTGACGTTGTCAGCGGTTCCGCTGCCATAAAAACGCTGGGCAATGCGGGTTAGATTATCGCCAGACTGGACCGTGTAGCAAGCAGCTCCAGACTTCATATCAGTTCGCACGTACATGGGTTCTCTCCTTTTCAACTGAGCATCTTACTTAGTATGGACTGACCTTATGCAATTATTTTAACCATATCTCGACGCCTGGCAATACGACTTATGACTTAATTTTCGACCGCCTTCTGTAGTATTTCTCGCTCCCCAAAATCGTTTCAGGCGGTGCGCTCCATCTGCGTCAACAGGCGGCGGTACTGCTGTGTGGCAGCATAGCGACGGATTTCGTTGATTCGCCGGATGAGCATAGGGTGTGTGCTGAGGGCTTCATTCAGGCTGCCCATCAGCGTATCATCTTCGGCATCAACCTGGCGGTAGGCTTGCGCCAGTTCCGCGGCGGTGTTCGCCTGCGGCCCGGCGGCCAGTTTGATCAAAGCCGAAATGGCTTTTTGTGGCTTGCCGCAAGCCAACAAGCCGGCGCGGTCCGCCGAAAACTCGCACGCCCGGTTCCACCACAAAAAGGCCAGGCTGAGCAATACCGCCGCGGAAAACGGGCTGGGGATGCCCGCCATGCCCCCCACCAGCGAATTGAGCGCCGTATGCCCCAGCGCCACATGCCCCAGTTCGTGGCCCAATATAAACAGCATCTCATCCGCGTCCATGACGCGCAACAGGCCGGTGTATAAGACCACCACTTTCGGCTGCGATACACCGAATGTGTAGGCGTTCAGTTCCGCGCCGGGGGCGACATACACCTCCACCTCGCCAGGCTGCAACCGTTTCACGCCGCGTTGAACAATGGCCGCCAGTTCCGGCGCTGTTTGCGGCGTCACCCGCCTGGCGGACTGCACCAACGCCTGATGATGGGAGCGACTAAAAAGATATGCCAATAGCACAAACCCCAGAACGAAAACAACACTGGCGCAAACCGTGGCAGCCGCGGTGAGGGCAATCACCCCCAACACCAGGCTCAGCGTGAGCAACAAAATCAGATGTTCGCCTGGATAGCGATATGCAGTGGTGCGCACGGTCTTATTTCCTGGCTTTTCGCACCAGCAGCCTCAGACCTTGCACGGCTGTGACTTCAACGCGTTCGTTACGTTCGATCGGTTCTTCGCCTTCCGCCAGCTCGGCGGTCCATTGCTCGCCGCCCAATTGCACCAGCCCCACCGGGTTAATGTCGTTTTGCGCGATGCCACTCCTCCCCACCATGCTCTCCACCCCCATGCGCACCGGAGATTTCTGCGCCCGCACGGCAAACATCAAAATCACGAAGAAGATGCCTCCACTGGCGAGCGATGTTCCCACAATCACTGGTACAGGAACGCGCTGGAAATTAGGCACTGAAGGGGAGTTGAACAACACCAACGCCCCGACGATGAGGGAAGCCACGCCTGCCGCAGTCAAAGCGCCATGCGTAGGCGCTTTAATATCTAAGAGGAACAAAATGAAGGCGGTTATCAAGAAAACCACGCCAAACCAATTGACCGGCAGCACGCCCAACCCATAAGCCGCCAGCGCCAGGCACACTACCCCGATGAAACCAGCCACCCAGCCGCCAGGGCTGGAAAGTTCAATTAAGATCGCCTGCACCCCAATGGTCAACAGGAGAAAGACCAGCGTGGGATTGGTCAGCACCCCCAGCAACTTTTCAATAAAGGTGGTCCCCACACGCTGAACTTCCGCCTGAGCGGTGTGCAATACAATCTCCTCATCTCTAGCCTGGACGGTGAAACCATCGAGCTGGCGCAGCAGATCCTGTAAATCGCCGGCTATAAAATCCACCAATCCAATTTCAAGCGCCTCTCTGGCCGAGACGGCGCTGGCGCTCTCGATGGTCTCCTCCGCCATCTGCACCGCCTTTTCGCCGCGCCGCTCCGCCAGGGAACGCACGGTGGCTTTGAGGATATTTTTGGCTTTAGCCTCCATTGTTTCGCCCAGGTCCTGGCCCTCCGAACTGACCGGACTGGCGGCGCCAATGACCGTCTCCGGCGCCATGGCGGCGGCATGACCAGCAAGGGTGATGACTGTACCGGCGCTGCCCGCCATTGCGCCGCGCGGGGTAATATAGACCACCACCGGTACGCGGCTGGCGCGGATGGTCTCTACCATTTTGTTCATCAGGTCAATGCTGCCGCCGGGCGTGTTCAGCTCGAAAACCACTGCCTGAGCGCCGCGCTGTTCGGCTAGGCGCAGCCCCCGCGCCAGGTACTCATACATAGCCGGAGTGAGTGGGCCTTCGGCGGTAAGCACGATCACCGGGCCACGCTCACCCTGCGCCGCAGTCGGCGTAGCGAAAAGCAAGACAACAACCCAAAGCAACCACCCAAAGCGTTTCCACATACTTTGATTATAACCGTTCTTCGCGCGGCGCGCGCTCTAGCGATCTGGCTTTAGCGCCTCACCCCTTTTCACCGGGAAAGCCTCCCGAAAATCTGGCGGGGGGTTGACCTCAATCGAATACAAGGGGATCACCTGATGTTTCGGCGCTTTGCGTTGCGGACGCAAATCGCGGGTGTTGATGCGTTCCGCCTGTTTTAGCTGACCCTCACGATATTCCAGATCCAGCCACCACTTCCATTTGGTCTGCCGCCGACCATGTTGGAGGAAATCGTCCAGCCAGATCAGCAAACGATGCGAGGCGGGAACGTGGATGGCCAGCCACAACGCCAGGCGGTGATGCAACAAGTTCTCCCGATTGAACGGGCAGACCTTCATGCAGCGCCCACACGAAGAACCGCCCGGGTTGGTCACGCGGTAGCGGGTGCAGGCTTCCACATCCGGCTTCCACATTTCATAGCCATTGAACATCACCTTGTCGCCGAAAGAGATCGCCGAACAAGGGCATTCACGCGCACACTTCATGCAAGTCTGACAGAAACGCTGCAAGCCAAAGTCAATCGGCTGATCGGGGACGAGCGGCAAATTGGTAGTGATCACCGCCGACTTGAAGCGCGGCCCCAAAAACGGGTTTAGCACCACCTCGCCGATGCGCGAGAGTTCACCCAACCCAGCCAGTAATATCAGCGGCGTTTGCACCACTTCGCTATCCTGGTCAGTCTGGGCGCGGGCTTCGTAACCCAATTGGCGGATGTAATCAGCCACGATGCAGGCAATGGTCGAACCTTTCAGATAGGCGCGATAGCTCTGGCTGCTGCTGATCCAGTCGTCTCCGCTGGAGCCGGCCATGGTCTCATAGCCCTGGTCAATCAAAAGCACGATGGCGTAGCGGTGGCGCGCTTGGATGGGGTTGCCTTGCAAATCATGCGAATACCACACATATTCCGGCGCTTCGCACACCCCCACCACATCCGCGTCCAGAAAATAGCACAGCGCCTTGATGTGATTGGTCAGCTCTTGCGGATCCTCTGGCAGCGGCGCTTTCTGTGGGTTCACCGGCCCATCCTGCAACGGAACCTGGCTGCTGGCAACCACATCCAAAGCCTTTGAAAGCGGGGACTTGGTGACGAAACGGCGCACCTCTTGCGCTGGCTTATCGCCCAGATCGCCGAAGCGAGCGCGGTTGAAAAAGTTGGCGCGCTTCGAGACCCTCGGAATCTGGTCGGTGATGCGGGTAGTGGTCTGCTCCACGCGGCGTATCTTCTCCATCGGATATTTGCCTAAATGTAGGGGGCGTTTGCCCTGCGAAAAGATGTTCATGCTCATCCACCTCTATCAATGATGATCTAGAGACCCATTCAATAAAACGCCGACGCGGATCAACGCCGCCGGAGCGGAACACACTTGCAGGCTTCCGAATTCCCCCCAATTCAGGGGGAATTATAAACCACAAATGTACTGTGCGCGTTTAGCGCCCAAGGCAATTAATTCTTGACAAACGATTTTATTTAAGATATTATTTCATTAAACAAATTATTATTTCATCTAGCGAAATAATCCCAATAAAAACAAAAACAACTGCGATCAATTTTCATTCCTTTCTTTTCCCTCTCTGGAGAATTCAATGGAGCAGGAAACAACACTTGACCTTATTTTGAAGACCGGCGTTGTCGCGATTATGCGCGCCAAAAGCTCCGATCAGCTTCTTGCCGCTGCGGAAGCAATCCTGGCAGGAGGGGTGCAGGCAATCGAAGTCACAATGACTACGCCCGGGGCAATCGAAGTAATCCGCCAGGCGCGCCAGAAGTTCGGCGGCGAGGTTCTGTTTGGGGTTGGGTCTGTTTTAGACGCCGAAACAGCCCGAGCAGCAATATTGGCGGGGGCGCAATTTGTGGTCTGCCCAACCCTAAACCCGAACACGATCCAAATCTGCAAACGCTATTCGATACCAGTTATGCCGGGAGCCTACACCCCAACCGAGATTTTGACCGCCTGGGAAGCAGGCGCAGATGTGGTCAAGGTCTTTCCGGCAAGCGTTGGCGGGCCAGCGTATATCAAAGCCATCAAAGGCCCGCTGCCGCAAATCCGTCTGGCGGCAGTGGGCGGTGTTGATCAAAACACGACGGCTGAGTTTTTCCGCGCCGGTGTTGATGTGGTGGGTGTAGGCGGCGAATTGGTTAACCAGAAATTGCTGGATGCGCAGAATTTCACCGAGATTACCGAGCGGGCGAAGATTTTCCGGCGTCAGGCTGATGAAGGACGCAGGAAATAGACGCCAGATAATGATTGTTCCGATCATTATCTGGCGTTTTTTGTGGAGGGCAAAATGATTGAAAGACATGTAACTTTCGATGTCTTTCCCGATCAAGCAGGGGCTTTTGAACAGTTTTTCCAAGAAGAATATCGCCCGGCCATGTCTAAGATGCCCGGGTTTATTCGCGCGGATTTGTTGCAGGAACAAGAAACCCCAGGGCGTTATCAAATGGTGATCCGCTTTGAATCGGGGGAGGCGGCGGCGCATTGGCGGGCATCTGCCGAGCACCAGGCGCTCTCGCCCCGGTTGAAATCCATGTATTCGGAAAGCCACTTGCAGGTTTACGAGGTGGTGGCGTGAGCAGGCCGTTAACACCCAGAAGTGGGAATGATGATCGCTATAACATCCGCGTGCTGGATCGGGCGATTCGCATTCTGACTCTGCTATCGGACGGCAAGCTGCGCAATCCGGCGGAGATCGCCGAAAGCATTGGCCTCAGCCCAAGCACCACCTTTCGTATGTTATCCACCTTAGCCTATCACCGCTTCGTTCAGCGGAATGAGAAAACAAATCAATACAAGCTTGGTCTGGCTTGCCTCGAATTGGCTCAGAACTTTATCGCCAGCGATGACATCCGCCAGGCGGCTTTGCCAGAACTTGAAGCGCTGCGAGATGAGACGAAAGAAACGGTTCACCTGGTCGTCTTGGATCGGATGCAGATCGTTTACCTCGAAAAGCTGCCTGGGTTGCACGCGATTGGATTGATGTCTTCACGCGTTGGGCTGCGTTCGCCAGCATACTGCACTGGCGTAGGAAAGGCGCTCCTGGCGTATCAGAAACCAGAGCAAGTTTGTGAATATTACCAGTCGCACGGCCTGCGTCGGTACACCGATTCAACGATCACTGAGCTGGATACGTTAATGAAGCACCTGGAACAAATTCGCCAGCAAGGTTTTGCTCTCGATAAAGGCGAGCATGAAGAGGAGGTGCGTTGCGTGGCGGCGCCGATTTTCGACATCAACGGGAAAGTTGTAGCAGCCATCAGCATCTCTGGACCGGCGGCTCGGATGGATCCAATCGAAAAGAACAAGGAGTTGATTGAACAGGCGAAACGGACGGCAATGAAAATATCTTCTCGCCTCGGATACATTCCGCCCAAATAATCTCTTGAGAAAGGCAGGCAAATCCACATGCGAAAAGTGATCCTTCAACGTCAACAAGAGCCCGATCCTCAGGTATTGCAGGGTTTCAAAGATTTGCTCAAAGTGTACAGCCCATCCTGCGTCGTGGCTGATGCGCAGGAACGGGCCGGGGTGATGCGCTCTTATTTGCGCCCGCTCAGCACTGAAACCCGCTTTGTTGGGCCTGCGCTCACAGTGCGGCTTGAGCCAGGCAACCAGGTGGATTGCCTGGATGCGCTATCTGTAGCCCAGGCGGGCGATGTGATCGTGGTTGATGCAGCCGGAGAAACAGAGACCTCGAGTTGGGGCGGTCTGATGTCGGGATTATGCAAGATGAAGGGCGTGGTGGGTGCAGTGGTAGATGGCGCCATTCGAGATACAGACGAGACGAGGGATCTGGGTTTCTTCATCTTCTCAAAGGCGATTGTTCCACGTTCAACGCATTCCCCCTACTCCGGGCGAATGGAGCCGATCGAAGTCAATGTCCCGATCCAATGTGCGGGCGTGGTGGTGCGTCCAGGCGATCTGGTGTTGGGCGATGAGATCGGCGTGGTGGTCATCCCGTTAGAGAACGCGGCTCAGGTATTAGAAAAGGCGCGTGAACAGGCAGAGAAAGAAGAGAAGACACGCGCCAAGATCCGCGAAGGCAAAACCGTCGAGGAGCTGCTGGCGGAATTTGGGCGCCTGTGAGGCGGTGGAAACCGCGCCACAACGGTTGAAAAGCAAATTAGGCCGAAATCAGAGAGGAGAAACGATTATGAAAGATGTTGATCACGTACGCCTCGAACGGCTGCAGAAGAAGATGGCAGACGAAAATCTGGCAGCCCTGGTGTGCCGGCTGCCGGAAAATGTGGTTTATCTGACGGACTACTGGCCGCATCATGGGTTCTCGGTCGCTGTCCTACCTCAGGAAGGGAAACCGATGCTCTACTTGCCCGAAGTGGAACAAGAGTACGCCAACCCAGATTGGACAGACGTTGCGCCGTTTGGCTGGGGCTTACTCAAGGATGGAGATCTTTATGAAAACTACCAACGCTTGCTCAAGATGGCAAGCCAGAAACTGAGCCTGGCAGGCAAGCGGATTGGGGTTGAGAAAAGTTTTGAAGTAGTTGCCCCCACCTATCGGTCGGCTGAGCCGGTTGTGCCGGCGTTGCCGTGGAACAGTATGCTGGATTCGGTTTTTGCCGATTCAACTCTTGTGGATATCACTGGCTTTCTGCAAGGCGTGCGAGCCATCAAAAGCGACTATGAGCTGATCAAGCTGCGCATCGCCAACGAAATTGCGGAGAACGCTCTGAGAAAAACGCTGGCAAAGCTGGAGCCAGGAATGACGGAAGCCGAAGTTGGCGCGTGGGTTGAGTTTTATGCGCGGGCAGAAGGGCCGGGTTACAAAGGCGCCCGTCTGGTGCGCGCTTCGTGCGAAGTCGGCGCAGGGCCGGTCAACAGCACCAAAGGGACGCTGCTGGTCCCATCCACAACCAACGTCATTCATTCAGGCGATTTTGTGATGATCGAACTGGCAACGGTTGTAGATGGCTATTGGTCTGATCTGACGTACATGGCAGTCGCCGGCGGCCCAAATGAGAGGCAGAAGGAAGTTTACAATCACCTTCTTGAAGCGCAACAGGCAGCAGCAGGGCAGATGCGCCACGGGGCTTCCTTTGCAGCTCCAGACCGGGCTGCTCGCGAAGTGCTGGAAAAAGCCGGCCTGGGACAGTATTTCGTCCATATCACCGGGCATGGTGTAGGTCTGCGCTACCACGAATTCATCCCCTTCTTAATGCCCGGAGCGGAGGGAACGTTGGAGAAGGGAATGGTAAGCAGCGTCGAGCCCGGCGTCTATATTCCAGATTTTGGCGGGTTACGCATCGAAGACAATGTGGCAGTAGGGGCAGATGGCCCGGTGTTCCTTTCGACGCCGCGCACTCCCTGGTAAATCATTTCGACCGCTTGAGGGCGACTGTTATCTGAATGAAACCGATGATTTGAAAAACCAACGAAAGGGGTCCGACATGAAACTTAAAGACCGAGTTGCAATTGTCACTGGAGGCGCCAAAGGCATTGGCTGGGGCATCGTCAAAGTGTTCATCCAAGAAGGGGCAAAAGTTGCCGTGGTTGATTGGGATGAAAAGGGCGGCGAAGCTACAGCCGAGCAAATGCGCCAAATGGGCGGAGACGCCATATTCATCCTGTGCGATGTCTCCAATGAAGAGCAGGTCAAGGCCATGGTCGAAAAGACGCTGGCCCATTATGGCAGGATTGATATCCTGGTGAACAACGCCGGGATTGGCGTCTATAAAACGCTGCTGGATACAAGCAGCGAAGACTGGGACCGCTGTTTGAATGTTAACCTAAAGGGTCAATTCCTGTGCTCCAAGTATGTGATCCCGCACATGCAAAAGATCGGCAAGGGAGCGATTATTAATATTTCGTCTGTCCATTCTTTCCAGACGGTCAACGGCGTCGCCCCATACGCCGCATCTAAAGGCGGGATCACGGCGCTGACGCGCAACATGGCCATTGATTACGGCCCGACCATCCGGGTCAATTCGATTGCCCCGGGCTGGGTGCTTACGCCGCTCATTCAAAGCATCTTCGACAGCTACGATGACCCAGAAGAACAGCGTCGCCTGGTGGAAAAACGGCAGGTGATGAAGCGCATCGGTCAACCGGAGGATATCGGTTATGCGGCGGCGTTCCTGGCAAGCGATGAGGCGTCTTTCATTACCGGGACTCAACTCTTTGTAGATGGCGGATTGACTGCCCAGCTCGAAACCTGGTAGAGAGGACGATGGATAATGGGCGATGGCAAAATCAAGTACGACATCACAAAGGATGATTTGAGCTCCTTCGCTGGAAAGGGACCGGCTTTTGTTACCTTCGGCGAGACGATGATTCG